>ERZ773018.396-NODE-396-length-26930-cov-6.001042_pt1 | contig 26930 bp, 27 predicted proteins | sample MGYA00580840_ERZ773018 | MGnify/ENA primary metagenome ERZ773018 (study PRJEB29015, sample SAMEA2738125) | human oral metagenome | biome: human oral; feature: human-associated habitat; material: saliva | place: China | collected 2256 ... | reverse complement strand
ATGACAAAGTATATTTTTGTAACAGGTGGAGTAGTATCATCATTAGGAAAAGGTATTGTAGCTGCATCAGTAGGTAGAGTACTTAAAAATAGAGGATTAAAAGTAACACTTCAAAAATTTGATCCATACTTAAATGTTGACCCAGGAACTATGAGTCCTTATCAACATGGAGAAGTTTTTGTAACAGAAGATGGAGCAGAAACAGATTTAGACTTAGGACACTATGAAAGATTTATTGATGTTAATCTAGGTCAATATTCTAACGTGACTGCGGGTCGTGTTTATTCATCAATTATTGAAAAAGAACGTCGTGGAGATTATTTAGGCGGAACAGTTCAAGTAATTCCACACGTAACAAATGAAATTAAATCACGTGTACTATTAGCTGGAGAATCAAGTGATGCTGATGTAGTAATTACAGAAATAGGTGGGACAACAGGAGATATTGAATCATTACCATTTTTAGAAGCAATTCGTCAAATTCGTAGTGACTTAGGTCGTGAGAATGTATGTTATATTCACTGTACACTATTACCTTATATTAAAGCAGCTGGTGAGATGAAAACAAAACCTACACAACAATCTGTAAAAGAATTACGTGGTTTAGGTATTCAACCAGATATTATTGTTGTAAGAAACGAACTTGCATTAACAGATGAATTACGTGCTAAAATATCTCTATTCTGCGATATTCCAAAACAAAATGTTATTGAAAGTCGTGATGTAAGTAATTTATATCAATTACCATTGAATCTAAAGGCACAAAAAATCGATGATATCGTTCTAAAACACTTCAATTTAACAGCTAAAGAAGCGGATATGGAAGAGTGGACATCACTTGTAGAACGTGTAGATAACTTAAAAGATGAGGTTAGAATTGCCTTAGTTGGTAAGTATGTAGAATTACATGATGCTTATATTTCAGTAGTTGAGTCATTAAAACATGCAGGGTATAAACACAATTCTAAAGTTAAAATCGATTGGATTCAATCAGAAGATATTACTGAAGAAAATGTTCATGAGTATTTAAAAGAAGCTGATGGAATTTTAGTTCCTGGTGGATTTGGAGATCGAGGTGTTGAAGGAAAAATCACAACTATTAAATATGCTCGTGAAAATAAAATACCATTTTTTGGAATCTGTTTAGGTATGCAACTTGCAGCTGTAGAGTTTGCAAGAAACGTTTGTGGACTAACTGGAGCTCACTCTTCAGAGTTAGATCCAAATACACCGTACCCAATCATTAACTTACTTCCTGACCAAGAAAATGTAGTAGAAATGGGAGGAACTTTACGTCTAGGAAGTTATCCTTGTACATTAACAGAAGGTTCACAAGCGCATAAAGAATATGGTGAAATCAACATAACTGAAAGACACCGTCACAGATATGAATTCAATAATTTCTACCGTGAAAGATTAACTAATAAAGGATTAGTTCTATCAGGTGTTAGTCCAGATGGAAGATTAGTAGAAATAGTAGAATTACCTGAACACCCATGGTTTGTTGCTGGTCAATTCCACCCAGAATTCAAATCTCGTCCAGAAAAATCACATCCATTATTCGCTGGATTTATTAAAGCAAGTTTAGAGAATAAACGCTAATTATGGATTTGTTTAATATAATAAATGAACTAGAGGCACGCGCAGATACTGCGCGTGCTCTCGATATGTCTAGGTATATGAAAAATAGATTTCCTTTTTTGGGTATTCAAGCTCCTATTCGAGATGAAATTTGCAAACCATATTTTAAAGATGCAAAAAAAGAAAAGAAAATAGATTGGGATTTTGTTGAGTATTGTTGGCAACATGAAAAAAGGGAATGTCAATACATTGCAGCACATTACCTAAAGAGTTTGCAGAAATTTTTAGAAATTACTGATTTTGAAAAATTAAAGAAATTAGTTATAAAGAAATCATGGTGGGATACAGTTGATATACTGGATAGAATTATTGGAAGCTTAATTTATCGTGATGAAACTTTAAAAAAGGAAATTTTAAAATGGAGTGTTGATGATAATATTTGGCTAAGACGTGTCGCTATAGATCATCAACTTTTACGAAAAGAAAAGACAGATACTAATCTTTTAGAAAAAATATTAGTTAATAACTTAAATCATACTGAATTTTTTATTAATAAAGCTATAGGTTGGGCTTTAAGAGACTATTCGAAAACTAATCCCCAATGGGTAAAAGATTTCATTGAAAAATACAAAAATAATATGGCTTCGCTAAGTATAAGAGAAGCTAGTAAATATATATAATAATAGAAAGAGAATACTGTTTAATATTATTGAGCAAGTGTTTCTCTTTTTCTTATTGTCTAATAGTGTTATACTATTAGTATAGCTGTTTGAGTCTTAATATTGGATAAAAATGCTTTTCAGATGAGTGTTTATTAATATATACAGTTTAAATGAATTATAAGTAAAGGTTGGTTTTAATAAATGAAAAAAGTAGTAATAGGGCTAGTAGTTGTTATATTATCTATAGCATTATTAGTAACACTTCCTTTTATGTTTAAAAGTAATCAGGAAGATTATATTGATTTCTCAAAAGTTTCAGAAAATGTCGATGATAATGGAAAAGATGATGATACATTGAGAATTGGTTTAATCTCTGTTGCTGGTGATAATAAAAGTTATATTTTAGAAAAAGAATTAGCTAATTATATTGGTGAAAAATTGAATAAAAAGGTAAAGTTGATACAGAAAAAAAGCTACAGTGATATTAATTTATTACTAAAAAATAATCAAATAGATGTGGCATTTTTATCTACTGGTGCATATTCATTATATGAGGATAAAGAATCGTTAGAACTTTTAGCAAGGCCGAATAGAGGTAAGGCATATTATCATCCAATAATAATTACCAAGAATGATTCAAATATAAATACAATAGAAGAATTGAAAAATAATAGTTTTGCTTTTGTAGATACTTATAGTTATTCAGGATATTTAGTATTTAATGATTATCTAAAGAAAAATGGAACAACAGCAAATAAATTTTTCAGTAATAGTTATTTTACACATAGTCATGAAGAATCTATAAATCAAGTTATAAATGGAAGAGTATCGGCTGCAATAATTGATGACTGGGCTTTGCAGTATATGAGTAGTAATTTTTCTGGAATAGAGAATAATATAAAAATTATTAAGACGTTTCCGGAAGTCGCGACAGGACCTGTAGTAACTCATAAAAACTATGAGGATAAAGAAAAAATCAAACAGATATTATTATCTATAGATAAAGATGATTCTATAAAAAACGTCTTATCACAGCTTCAGATAGAAAAGTATGAAGAAACAAAAGCTAGTGATTATCCAGATTTAATAAGTGAGGATTAAGTAAATGGCTAAGTTGAAAATAAGAAATAAGATTATTATATTCTTTGCGATAATCTATACAATATATTTAAGTATAATCTCAGTATATACATATGTTAATAATAAAAGTATATTAGAAAGTGCTTTGAAAGATAGAATTACTCAAACTTACTATCAGCTAGCTGGTGATATATCAGACGATATAAAAACTGAAAATACTTATGAAATATATCAAAAGATACATAGTGCTTCATCGAATAAGGAAGTGTCTTATATTATTATTTATGATAATGATAAAAATATTATAGGTAAAACTTTAAAAGATGTTCCAGAAAAACTTTTGACGTTTAATGAAGGACAATTAAAAAATTATAAGAGTTATGGTAGTTCAAAAGGAGAGATATTAGAATACATTTCTCCTGTCGATGATGTTAATATTGGTTATATAAGAATAGGTTTTTATACTAAAGATATTTATGTGAAAACATATATGCAATTTATAAGAATTCTTGTTTTAAATATTGTTGTTTTTGTAATGTTGCTAATTGTTGCTTACTATATTTCAAAATTAATTGAACGACCAGTAAAAGATCTAACTTCTGTAACAGATGAAATAATTAGAGAAGGTGATTATAAGAAAAATATAGATAAAGATAATTATAGTCAGGATTTCCATGTATTAGTTAGTTCTATAAATGAGATGGTAGATAATAATAAAAAGAATAAAAAGTTAAATAACTATTTATTAAATAAGGTTTTTAGAATTCAAGAAGAAGAAAGAAAAATGCTTTCTAGAGAATTACATGATGAGGTAAGTCAATCACTCGCGAGTTTATTATTTTTATTAAGTAATTTAGTAGAAAAGGAAACTGATAAAGTGAAAAAAGATAGATTATTACTAATTCAATCAGAAATCGAAAATAGTTTAACTAATATTAGAAATATAGCAGTTAATCTAAGACCACCTAGTGCAGAGTTAAGCTTAGAAGAGGTAATAAGTAAATATATTGAAGATTATAAAAATTTATATGGTATCTCAGTTGATTTTTATAGTAATTATAAAGGTGGTAAAAATGATAATTTTGATATTACACTTTATCGAATAATTCAAGAGTCATTATCTAATATAAAACGACATTCTGGAGCTACAGAAGTAATTATTAAGCTTTATGGTAATTCAGATTATATTATTTTGAGTATAGCAGATAATGGTATAGGATTAACAAAAGAACGTGTAGAATCAGCCAAAAAAGAAGGTCGATTAGGAATATTTGGTATCCAAGAGAGAATATTGGATTTTTCTGGAGAATTCAAGGTGCTTAATAATAAAAAGTACTCTACAATATTAATGTGTAAGTTTAAAACAGAGACAATAGAGGAGAAGTCTAATGAAAATACTATTGATTGATGATCATAAACTGATAAAAATGGGGATTAGAGTTTTGTTAGAAGACAATAAAAAATTTAGTTTAATTGATGATTGTGGAAGTAAAGGTGAATTTTTAGAAAGAATTAGCACTACTGAATATAATTTATTTATTTGTGATATTTCATTACCTGATGGAAGTGGTTATGATATATTGGAGATTATAAAAGAGAAAGATTTAGATGCTAAAGTTATTATACTAAGTATGCATGAAGATAAATCATATATAAAAAAAGCTTTCAAAATGGGAGCTTCAGGTTATGTAACAAAAAGTACAGCACATGAAGAAATTTTAAAAGCTATTGACGTAGTAATGGAAAAAAATGAAATTTACTTGAATGAAAAGTATGCTACAATTTTTTATGAATTATATAAAGCAGATAAAGAAATAGAACTTAGTGAACGAGAAAAAGAAGTCGGAAAATATATAGTTGAAGGGTATACTTTAACTGATATTGGAGAAAAATTGTTTTTAAGTGTAAAAACAGTTGACACATATAAAAAGCGACTTATGGAAAAAACAAATACTAAAAAACGAAGTGAGTTAGTTGAGTATTTAAAATCTAACTTAATGTTATAAAAATAAGAGGATCTCTATCAGATAATGTGATAGAGATCTATTTTTTATTAATCTTCTAATTGTTTTGATGTTTTCTTGAATAATGTTAAAGCAATGAATACGAATGCTAATACACAAGAAGCTATTAATGCGTAGAAACCTCCGTTCCATCCGAATACATCAACAAGTTTACCCATAACATAACCAGCACTTGCTGATCCAAGTAGGTAACCGAATAAACCAGTAAGACCAGTAGCTGTTCCTGTAGCAACACGTGGAACAAGGTCAGCAGCTTGAAGACCAATCATCATAACAGGTCCGTAGATTAAGAATCCGATAGCTACTAGACAAATGTTATCTACAAGTGGATTACCTGGAGGGTTTTTCCAGTAAACGAACACTGCAATAAGTACTCCTGTTAAGAATAATAACATTGGAGGAGCACGGTGCCCTTTGAATACTTTATCACTTAAGTATCCACTTGCTAACATTCCGAAGATACCAGCATATTCATATAAGAAGTAAGCCCAGCTTTGTTTATCAACAGAGAAGTGTTTTACTTCTTTTAGGTAAGTAGGAGCCCAGTCGATAATACCGTAACGTACGAAGTATACGAATACGTTAGCAACTGCGATAGCCCATAAGTATTTGTTATTAATAATGTATTTAAAGAAAATATCTTTTGCAGATAAAGTGTGAGCAGATTCAACTTTTTCTACGATTTTTTCTCCTCTCCATTCATCAACTGGCGGTAAACCTTCAGACTCTGGAGTATCTTTCATTAAGTAGAACATAATAATTGCTAAGATAATAGCGATTATTGCTGGTAAGTAGAATAGTGATTGCCATGCACCAAAAAGAGAAAGTCCTAATAATGCAAGAGGCCCGATTAATCCACCACCAAGGTTGTGAGAAACGTTCCACCAGCTCCACCAAGCTCCACGTTCTGAAGTAGAGAACCAGTTAGTCATAGTTTTTGCTCCAGGAGGATACCCCATACCTTGGAACCAACCATTAAGTGCTGAAAGGACAATCATAAATGTTAATGAAGAAAGCACTGCAGGTACTAGACCAAAAATTAAGCTGACAGCAGCAGAAGCAACTAATCCAATAGTAATAAAGTACTTAGGATTACTTCTGTCTGAAACGTTACCCATAATAAATTTACTGAAACCATAAGCAAGAGATAGTGCAAGTGAAACTTTACCTAAATCAGCTTTAGTGTAACCGTATTGATCAATTAAATAAGGGATAGCAAGTGAGAAGTTTTTTCTAATTAGATAGTACGCTGCGTATCCAATGAATACTCCTGAGAATACTTGCCATCGAAGTCTTTTATACTCAGCATCAGTACGAGAACTGTCGATTCTCGGTTTTGGTGCTGAAGCTTTTAAAAACGAAAACATATAAATTTCTCCTTCACTTCAATAATTTAGTATATTAAATTTTTTGTTAGAAGGAATGACGTCAATCTTCTTGAATAAATTTTTTACTTTATTTTATAAAGTATGTAACTTATAAACCTTATTATATATAAATGAAAAGCGTCTGTAAATGTTATTATGTAAAGTTTTTATATTTTAGAAAATCCCCTACACCTGTTGTAGGGAAATTTCTTACAAAATAACTATTGACAATTAAATATAAAAGAATTATAATTGATTAATCAATAGTTGACAAGTCAATTAATTATTTTTTAAAAAAGGAGTATAGCATGGATGTTAAGGAATGTATAGAATTATTGTATAATTTAAAAAATTTAGATAAAAAATTGCTAGATTTATTTGAGAAAAAAATAGGTATTAGTTTAACAAGATTTCAAATTATAAAATATCTACATGAAAGTTCTTTTAGCACATCAAAACAAATTTCACAAAGTCTTGAAATAGATGCAGCAGCAACAACCAGGCATATAAAAATTTTAGAAAAAGATGGTTATGTAATTAAACGACGTAATAAAAATAATAATAGAGAAGTCTTAGTAAAACTTTCTGAAAAAGCTTATGAAGAAATAAGGCGTTGTGAAAGAGAAACAACTGTTCAAGATATTATAGGCGATGAATTTACTGAGAAAGATTTAAAAGATTTAGTCAGCCTGTTAAATAAATTTAATAAAAATTTCAAATAAGAGAGGTATAATTAATGAGTATATTATCAACAATATTAGTAACATTAGTTGCAATGTTATTTTTCTATATAATGTATTTAGAAACATTTGCAACAGATTCTGAAAGTACAAGTAGAGTATTTAATATTACGCAAGAGGAATTAAGAAAGGCAAGCTTAAATACATTATTTAAAAATCAAGGTATTTACAATGGTTTATTAGGAGTAGCATTGTTATATGGAGCATTTTTATCAAAAAATCCAGTAGAAATAGTAGCAATGTTATTAATTTATATTATTTTAGTAGCTATATATGGTGGCTTAACTAGTGACAAAAAGATTATTTTAAAACAGGGTGGGTTACCAATTTTAGCACTTATTTCATTATTATTTTAATTTGTAAAGGAGCAAGATTAATATGAATAATACGGCAGTAATAATAGGAGCAACCGGAGCAGTAGGAAAAGAAATTTTAAATGAAGTATTAAAGAAAGATTACTACAACAAAGTTTATATACTAGGAAGAAAATCAATAGAAAAGTTCCCAGATAATAAAAAATTAGAAAAAATAGTAGTTGATTTTGAAAATCTTATGTTCAATACTGATATTCTAAATAATTCTGATGTCTTTGCTGCACTAGGGACAACGATAAAAATTGCAAAAACAAAAGAAAATCAGAAGAAAATAGATTTAGATTACACAGTTAATTTTGCTAAATTATGTGAAGGAAAAGTAAAAAGTTTTAACGTCGTATCAGCGTTAGGAGCTACAAGTAAATCTAAGAACTTTTACACTTCGATAAAAGGAAAATTAGAGGATGAATTGTCAAAATTAGATTTGGGTGTTTTAAGAATATACAGACCTTCTCTATTGATAGCTAAGCGAGATGATAAGCGATTGTTAGAGGAGATATTTATGAAATTTGTACCAATCTTTAAAAAGATTCTTGTAGGAAGATTTGAAAAATATAAACCGATTGAAGTAGAAGTTCTAGGTAAAGCAATTGTGGAAAATGCAATAGGTAATAAAAGAGAAGGAGTGTATCATTACTCTGATTTTAAAATATCTTAAAAGACTCAATAAATTCTATAATATTAGTATTTTAGTAACCTAAAGTTATACTTTGATAATAACTTTAGGTTATTTTTTAAAAAATAATTAAATCTTCATTTTATAATTAAAGAGCTCTATTCATAAAACTTATATACAATTAGTTTATCAAAAGAAATAAACAAAAACATAAGGTAACTTTATTGTTTACTGACTTTGTGATAAAATATATGTATAAAAGTGAGAGAAGACAGAGAGAATGAAAAAAGGATTGACAGTATTTGCAATAAGTACATTATTATGTGGTGGATTGGCAATAGCAGATGGGGGACATCAAGCTTTTGCAAAAGGTGGTAAGGGGAGCTCTTCTAGTAGTTCTTCTCACAGTAGGTCAAGAGGAAGTTCGTCACATGGTTCATCATATGGTAGTTCAAGAGGAAGTTCATCACATGGCTCATCATATGGTAGTTCAAGAGGAAGTTCATCACGTGGTTCATCATATGGTAGCTCAAGAGGAAGTTCATTACATGGCTCATCATATGGTAGCTCAAAAAGAGGTTCATCAAATGAATCGTTATTTGACAGCTCAAGAAGTTTAACGTATGGAAAATCTAGAGAACGTTCATCATATGGATCATTATCTAATAGAAGTTCAAGAGTGGGTACAAGTTCTAAAGTAAATAATAGAAATAGGTATTCAAATGGAATTGCAACAAGAACTTCTAATCTACACAATAATTTAAGTAATAGATCATTTGGTACATCTAGAAATATTACAAATTCAAGGTTTGCTAAAACAAGAACCTATGGAAAAACAACATTTACTAATTCATCGAATAGAAATACAAAAAATATAGGAAGTAATAATATTGTTACTAAGAACATTAGAAGTAATTTCGTAACAAGAAGGGGAGCAGGGTACATAAAAATAGAACTAGAAATAATATAGTAATTTCTAATAAAACGTTGCAGAATAACAGACACAATCAAACACAACTAAATGTCGTTAGTCCGAATGTTAGTAAGTTTAGAAGTCGTATATTTAGAGGGCAAAATATGACTTTCTACAGAACAAATAATAATCAATTGATTCAATTACCAAACGAGAATTAATAAGGCAATAAACCTGAAATAAATTATTAAAATTTATTTCGGGTTTATTATTTATATATAGATAAGTGGGTAAAAATTTTAAAAAAATATAATAACTAAAAATTCTGATATGATTATAGATAATTCCCAAAAATTTTCAGAAAAAAATTTTCAAAATATAAATGATAACTTTGTAAAGTCTCTAAAATATTATATAGATAATATAAATATTAAGTGTATAAATATAATTTATCGTATTAAACTAAGGTGTATATTTAAAAATATTTAGAAAGTGTATTAAAGATAAAGAATATGTTTATATTAAAATAATAATTGTTAATTGAAAAGAGATAAGAATTATCTAGTGAAAATTTTCAATGTATAAGTAATGATAATAATTATTGAAATGTAATATTAATTAAGAAAAATTGATATTGATATACGATTTTATTTATGATATAGTATTTTTCAAAGTTAACTAATAGTAATTATATGTTAGCTAATTTACTATAAAGGAGAACAATCATATGAAGAAGGGATTAAGTGTATTTGCATTAGCGGCTTTATTATTTGGAGTAGGTGCAGTAGCAGATAGTAATCATGAAGTTCAAGCAAAATCTCATTCAAAAGGAGGTAGTGTTAAGAGAGCAAAAGCTACACCAGTAGCGAGAAGAGCAGTGGCAAGACCAGTAGCAAGAAGAGTGGTTGCAAAACCGGTAGCAAGAAGAGCAGTGGCAAGACCAGTAACAAGAAGAGTGGTTGCAAAACCTGTAGCGAGAAAAACTACAACAAGACCAGTTGTAAGAAAAACAACACCTACAGTAAGAAAAACTACAACAAGACCATTTGTAAGAAAAACAACACCCACAGTAAGAAAAACTGCAACAAGATCAGTTGTAAGAAAAACAACACCAACAACAAGAAAAACTGCAACAAAATCAGTTGTAAGAAAAACAACACCAACAGTAAAAACAGCAGTAGCAAGAAAAGCTACAACAGCTAAAAAAGGAACAAAAACTGCGGTAGGAAACAAAGCGACAGCAGCTAAAAAAGGAACAAAAACTGCAGTAGTAAACAAAGCGACAGTGGCTAAAAAAGGAACAAAAACTGCGGTAGCAAACAAGGCGATAGCGACTAAAAAAGGAACAAAAACTACGGTAGCAAACAAAGCAACAGTTGCTAAAAAAGGAACTGTAAAATCTGCAGCAAACAAAGTGACAGCAGCTAAAAAAGGAACAAAAACTGCGGTAGGAAACAAAGCGACAGCAGCCAAAGAAGTAACAAAAACTGCAGCAGCAAGTAAAGCTACAGAAGCTAAAAAAGGAAAATTTAAATTACCATTACATGGGAATTATTGTGGTCCAGGGCATGGTGATTTAACAAAAAATCCTAAACCAGTGGATACATTAGATGCTATCTGTCGTAAACATGATATTGGATACAAAAAAGATGGATATTTTAGTAGAAAAGCTAATGCTGAATTTGTTAAAGATGTAGTTAAAAACTTTAATAAAATGAAACCAGCAGAAAAAGTAAAAGCGGCAATATTCTCAGCTGGATTTTTAGCTATGAATAATACACCATTACGTGAAGTATCAACAATTATTGGTCGTATTACTGGTAAATAATTTTATTTAGTCTTTTTTCAAAGCACCCTCTAAGAAGGGTGCTTTTTATATACGCAGATATAGTTATATAATCCCATACAAAAAAACAAAAATAATAATCATTATCAATAAAATGCTAGTAATATTTTGTATTTTGTAATAAAATAGAGAGTAAAGATTTATATAAATAGGAGTGTATTTAAATGAAAAAAGAAGCAGGTCATAAGTTTTTAAAAAAATTAGGAAAAACAAAATTGCGTCCTGGAGGAGTTAGAGGTACAAACTTTCTTTTAGCCCATGCAGCATTTAAAGAAGGAGATGTGGTTTTAGAAGTTGCATGTAATAAGGGAGTGAACTTAATTGAATTAGCTAAGAAATATCCAAAAACAATTTTTGTAGGTATAGATGTTGATAAAGAAGCGATACAAGAAGCTAATGAAGAACTAGCTAAATATCAATATCAAAATATTAAATTTTTAAAAGCAGATGCCTTTAGAATGAAGTTTCCTGATAATACCTTTGATTATATTATTAATGAAGCTATGCTGACAATGTTTAGTAATAAGAGTAAGGAAAGAGCTCTTAAAGAATATCTTAGAGTATTAAAACCAGGTGGATTACTTTTTACACATGACATTGCTTTAGTTAATAATTATGAAGAAACAAGAAAACAACTATCAGAAGCAATAAATATTAGTGTATTTCCTCTTCCGCAGAATGAATGGAAAGAGTTGTTCTCACAAATAGGATTTACTACTGTTAATTTTCTTCAGGATGAGCTAACGCTTATGGATCCTAAAGGAATGATTACAGATGAAGGTCTAACAAACACTTTAAGAATATTGAAAAATGGTTTGAAATCAGAAAATAGAGCTCAATTTATTAAAATGAAAACTACATTCAGTAAATTAGAAAAAGATTTAAATTTTATTTGTTTTGTAAATAAAAAAGCGTTATAATTAAAATATAAGAATTTAAAATTAAAGGAGAAATGACATGGAAGTAGGAATAATTTTTCAAGATAAAGGTTTATTAAAAAAACACGACCGCTTTAAATTAGTAAAAAAAGTAGGGAAAAAAGGTGATTTAATTCAAAAACATAATCACCCAGAAGCGCTAGTAGTATTCACTGTAGTAAAAGGTGAGGTAGAAGTTCATTTAAATGACACTGAAGTTCATAAAGTAGAACCTGGTAAAGTTCTTCACTTTGATGGAGACAACTATATAAATGCAGAGTTTTTAACAGATGGAGAAGTTTTTGTTACTTTGATAACTAAGTAAATCTAAAAAAGTATGACTATATTTTTTATATGTTTTTATACAATCTAAATTACTTTAGGGAGGAAAAAATATGTTAAATCAAGTTATACTAATAGGAAGACTAGTGAAAAAACCAGAACTCAGAGAGAGTGAAAATGGGAAGAACTATTTAAAAGCAACTCTAGCTGTACAATCAGATTATAGAAAAAAAGATGGTGAATACGAAACTGACTTTTTAGAATTTACAGCATTTGGAAAAGTTGCAGAAAACACAGCTAAATATTGTGATAAAGGTAGTTTATTAAATGTCATTGGAACATTGAGTAACAATGTTTACAAAGATAAAAATGGTGTTAATCATTATCAAATGTCAGTTATTGCTACTAAAATCTCATTTTTAAGCAAAGGTAATAAAAAAGAAGAAAAACAAATAGAGGATGTATTTGTTTTAGGCCAATAAGGATAAAAGTAATTTAGATTGTTAGAAATCTTTAATGTAATTAATTGCATTAAAGATTTTTTTTTTTGTAAGTGTCAACATTTTTATATTTACTATCTTAAGAAAAGATAGTAAAATAATTAGTGTAGACAAATAATCTTAAATACAAGGAGTATCAATTGTGAAGAAGTATAAATTATCGATATTTTTAGCTAGTGCTGTATTAGGAGGAGTTGGAGCAACTTATATAGCCGCTGAAACAAATCATGCTGCAGCAGCAGAAGTAAAAACTGAAGTAGTTGCACCTGCTAATACTAATGAAAATAGTGGAACACCAAATACAGGAGCAGCTAACACGCAAGCAACAGCACCTAAAGAGGTTGCTAATATTGGTGAAATTCAGGGGGAAAGTCACCAAAGCCCACTAGTTGGTCGTGATGTAATAGTTAATAATGTAGTTGTTACTAAAATAGATAAATCAGGGTTCTATGTGCAAGATAAAGTTTCAGATAATAACCCAAAAACATCAGATGCATTGTATGTTGCGTCAAAAGATAAAGTAAAAAGTGGAGATTTATTAAAAGTTCAAGGAACAGTAAAAGAAGGATATTTAGAAGAATATGCTGTTAGACCAGGGCAGACTTTTAAAGCACCGGTAGGTAGCCTAACTGTAACTCAAATTATTAATGCTACTATTACAAAACTAGGAGTAGCAGCTTTACCAGATGCAGTGGAATTCTCTAAAAAAATACCTAAAGACACTGTAGACAAAACACCAACAAAATATAATCCTGAAAATGAAGCTTTAGATTATTTTGAAAGCTTAGAAGGAATGCGTGTTAATATTAATAAACCTAAAATTTTGGGGCCACAATATAAAGGTGATATCTATGTATTACCAGGTAACTATAATGGACAAAAACTAAACAATATTGGTGGAGTAAATCTTCGCCCTGGTGTTCAAAATACCGAGACAATAGCTATTGAAGTTGGGAAAAAAGTCGTAGCAAAAGCTAAAGATTACTTTAATGAAGATATTACAGGGGTATTCACGTACAGATATAAAACATATAGAATTGATCCATACAAAGTACCGAAAGTACAAGATGGCGGTTTAAAACGTGAAGTATCAAAAATATATCCAGCAGAAGACAAATTAACTATAGCTTCATACAATATCGAAAACTTTTCTGCAAATAGCAAAGGAAGAGATGAAACACCAGAAGAAAAAGTAGACAAAATTGCTAAGTCATTTATAAATGAAGTTCATAGCCCAGATATTATTACACTAATTGAAGTACAAGATAATAACGGAGGAGTAAATGACGGAACTGTAGAAGGTGTTAAGAGTGGAGAAAAACTAGCTGATAGAATTAAAAGTTTTGGTGGACCAGAATATAAATATACTGAAGTAGCTCCAATTGATGGAAAAGATGGAGGGAAACCAGGTGCAAATATTAGAGTTGCATACTTATACAATCCTAATAGAGTAACTCTTATTGGAAAAGATAAAGGTGGAAGTGAAGAAGCTGCACGTTTTGTAGATGGACATTTAGAAAAAAACCCAGCGAGAATCGATCCAACTAATATAAACTTTGAAAAAGTGAGAAAATCATTAGCTGCTGAGTTTGATTTCAAAGGTGAAAGAATAGTAGTTATAGCAAACCATCTAAAATCAAAATTAGGGGATGATGCGGTATATGGGTCTAATCAACCAGCAATAGAAAATACTAAAGCACAACGTGTAGAACAAGCAAAATTATTAAATGCATTTGTTAGAGAGGGGTTACGTCAAAATCCTAATTTAAAATTTGTTTTAACAGGAGACTTTAATGACTTTGAATTCTCTGATACAGTAAAAACAATCGTAGGTAATGAACTAGTAAACTTAATGGCAGAACATGAAGCGGGCGATAGATACTCATACTTCTATCGTGGAAGTAACCAAAGTTTAGATAATATACTAGTATCTAAAAACATTAAGGATAGAGTATTATTCTCACCAGTGCATATTAATGCATCATTTATGGAAGAGCATGGTAGAGCTTCTGACCACGATCCTGTAGTTGTTCAAATAGACTTTAGTAAATCTGAAGAAGTGGTTAGTCCAGAAGTAACTCCTAATAAACCAGAAAATACTCAAGGTAATACATCTTCAGCAGTACAAAATATAACAAAATTAAGTGCTGTTAATCACAAAGGTGAAGTTAAAATTAATTCACATTCAAATAAAAACGAAGTATTACCAAAAACAGGTCTAGATTCATCTAGTTCATCTGGTTTAGGAATATTTGGTGTAATTGCGGCCTTCTTCTTAGGTAGAAAAAAACGTAATAATTAATATAATAAAAGATATTTATAAATAAACTAAAAATCAACTCTATTTAATGGAGTTGATTTTTTTATAAATAAGGTTATTAGAAGTATAATTAATAGAGAAAAAACTAGAAATATGATAAAATTTTATAGTTAATCAAAATAATGATTGAGGAGTTTTAATCATGAAAACAATGTTATTTATTGATGGTCTTGAAGTATTTGCTAATCACGGATTATTTGAAGAAGAAAATAAACTAGGGCAAAAGTTTATTTTTGATATTGAGTGTGAATTGAATTATAAAAAAGCATTATTTAGTGATGAAATGACAGATAGTGTTAGTTATGCTGATATAGCTGATGTAGTAGTTAAAACTGCTACTGAAAATACATTTAATCTACTAGAGCGTTTAGCAGGTGAGGTGTTTAAGAATATTTTTGATAGATTTCCTGAAATCGAAAATATAAAATTAAAAATTAATAAACCAGCGGCGCCTGTAAGACATCATTTTGAAAAATGTGGTGTAGAAGTAAAAATATCGCGTGAGGAGTTCTATAGATTATAATGATTATTTTAGCATTAGGAACCAATATAGAACCGAGAGAGCAATATTTAAAGGATGCACTAAGAAAACTTGAAGAAAATAATATAAAAATCATATTAAAAAGTAGTGTGTATGAGACTCCTGCTTGGGGAGGAGTAGCTGATCAAAACTTTTTAAATATGTGTATTGAAGTAGAGAGTAATTTAGATGCCTATAAACTGCTTGATACAATTCAAAAGATTGAATTGGAGTTAGGTAGAGTGCGTAAAGAACATTGGGGAAATAGAACTATTGATATTGATATAATTACATTCGACGATTTAGTATTTAATGACGAAAGATTGATTGTTCCCCATAAATATATTCATGAAAGAAATTTTGTGTTAGCACCGTTAGTAGAGATGTATGGTGATATTGAAATATCAGGGATGAATATTAAAAAATCATTAGAGAAAATTACAGAACCGATTAGAATTTTTAAAAGTAAATTATAAGATGAAAGGATAAAGAATGTTTAAAATTAGAGAAATAGAAATTCCTAATAGAGTAGTGCTAGCACCGATGGCTGGTGTTTGTAATGCTGCTTTTAGGCTTACTGCAAAAGAATTTGGTGCAGGATTAGTATGTGCGGAGATGGTTAGTGATAAAGCTATTTTATTTAATAATAAAAAAACAATGAACATGCTTTATATTGATCCAAGAGAGCGTCCATTAAGTTTACAAATATTTGGTGGAGAGATTGATACTCTAGTAGAGGCGGCAAAATATGTTGATAAAAATACAGAAGCGGATATTATAGACTTAAATATGGGGTGTCCAGTACCAAAAATTACAAAAGTTGATGCTGGTAGTAAATTATTATTAGATCCAGATAAAGTTTATGAGGTAATTTCGAGAATAGTTGATTCAGTATCTAAGCCAGTAACAGTGAAAATGAGAATGGGTTGGGATGATGAACATATTTTTGTAATGGATAATGCTCGTAATGCTGAAAGAGCAGGAGCAAGCGCAGTAGCTATTCATGGTAGAACAAAAGTTCAAATGTATAGTGGAAAAGCAAACTGGGATGTTATTCGCGATGTAAAAAAAGAATTAAAAATCCCGGTAATTGGTAACGGAGATGTAACAACTCCAGAATTAGCAAAGAAAATGTTAGACGATACAAACTGTGATGCAGTAATGATTGGTAGAGCGGCATTAGGAAATCCATGGATGCTATACCGTACAGTTAAATATTTAGAAACAGGTGAATTAACACCAGAACCAACACCAAGAGAAAAAATTGATGTTTGTCTACTTCACTTAAGAAGACTTATGGAAATCAAACCAGAAAAAGTAGCTGTTCATGAGATGAGAAAACATGCAGCATACTATATGAAAGGTATTAAAGGTGGAGCAAAAGTAAAAAAAGAGCTTAATTACCTAAATACATATGAAGAGATGGAAAATCTGTTTGGTGAATTTTTAGATTTCTTAGAGTCTAATGAAAAACCTCAAAAGAAAGAAATAATACTTTAATTATAAAGTGGATATCAAAAGAATCTAGTCATTATTAATTTAATATGTTATAATTATCGTAGAAAAAATTGAGATAGGACGGGGAACAATGGTAAGAAAATCAAAAGTAATAGCAACTTTAGGACTTAACACTGATAGTATTTTAGAAGATATTATCACAAGTTCTGTAGACGCAGTTTTAATTGATACGTATTATGGTTCTGAAGAGGAGAATGTAGAACGTATTAAAAGAGTAAAAGAATTAAGAGAAAAATTAAATAAAAATACAGCGATTATATATGATATAGATCATATATATGCACAAAGCAAATACAAACTTATAAAAATTGATGAAAATAACGTTGATTTTGCGTGTGCTAACGATGTTGATTTTATCGCATGTCCATTTGTAAGTAATTTGGATGAAATTAAAAAGGTTAAAGATATACTGGAAAAAAATAATAAAAAAGATATTGGATTAATAGTAAAAGTAGACTGTAAAGAAGCTTATGATAACATTGATGAGATTATAAGTTTTGCAGATTCAATTATGATTAATCGTGATGAATTAGGGGTAGAAGTACCATACCAAGACTTACCTAATGTTCAAAAAGAAATCATAAGAAAAGCAAATGACAATACTAAAGAAGTAATACTAACAACTCAAATGTTACACTCTATGATATATAATCCACGACCAACAAGAGCTGAAGTATCTGATGTTGCTAATGCGATTATAGACGGAGTAGATGCAGTGATGTTAATAGAAGAAACTGCGATAGGGAACTATCCAAAAGAAGCTTTAGAAACTATTGATCGCATTATAAAATATGTTGAATCTCAAAATTCACTTACAGAAAATGATGTAAAAAATAGTGATCAAAAAATGAGTATAGCCCACGCTATTTCGATATCTACAAAACATATTATTGATTCTCTAGATGTGAATAATATTGTAACTTATACTAAGTCAGGTTCAACAGCGAAATTCATAGCAAAATATAGACCAAAAGTACCAGTTTTAGCTGTTGTACCAACAAAAGAAAAAGCTAGAAAATTAGCTTTAACTCGTGGAATAACAACATTTATTGAACCTAAAACTTTAATGATGGACGAAATGTTAGAAAATGCTGCTCTTTATTCAAAAGAATCAGGACTAGCTAAAGAAGGAGATTATATTCTAATAACTGCTGGGCAACCAGATTTAGGAAAAGAAAATACTCCACCGACAGACTTCGTAAATGTAAGAAGAGTATAAAAGTAAAACCAGTTAGAAATTTCTAACTGGTTAATTTTTTTTATCATTTTTAAGAGCGAAGTAACTAATTATAGTACATATTAACATAAGTATAGTAGTTATATAAAAAGGTGTAATATATTTTTCTAACCTGAATATTTCAGGAAGTTTAGTTAGTACTACAGGTGTTAAAATAACTCCAATATTTCCACCGACTAAAATAACACTTGTAGCAAAGTTTATATATTTATTCTCTAACTTTTTAGAAATATAAAAGAAATTAAAAGACATAGTACAAACAAAGCTAATACCTATTAAAATAGCTCCTATGGTAAACAATATTGAACTCTGGAAGATTGCAAAAATAAAACTACCACAAGTCATAAATAACAACATAATTGAAAGTGTTAGATTTTTAAATTTCTTAACTAATTCACCAAATAAAAATCCTGAAAAAATACCACTAATAGCAAGTATTGTTAGTAAATTTCGTGAAACCTCTGGATGTAGGTGATATTTTTCAACAAGTAGAGTTGGAATTTTTATAGTAGCTCCCATATATGAAATACCAACTAAAAGTGTTAGTAGTGTTAAGATGATTGTTTCTTTATGGAATTTGATGCTAATTTGTTTACTTTCATTATTTTTAGGGTTTGGGACAAATACTAAAAATAAAACAAATATTGGCAGTGCTAGGGCATAGACTAGGAAAGTATATTGCACACCATATACAATTAAATACCCTGAAATAAATGTAGTTAGGGCTTTACCAATATTTAAAAATGCAGTACGCATTCCTATCATAGTTCCACGAGTATCTTCATCAAAAAAGTCACTAATCATACTAATTGATAAAGAATTGAATAATCCAATTCCTGCACCAAGAAGTAATCTACTAATAAAAACAATTTTAAAATTTGTTGTAAAAACTGGTACTAAACCAAAAATGAAAATCATAGCTAGACCAAGTAGCACTGTATTTTTTTTGCCAATTCCTTTAATAATAAAATTACTTAATAGTACAAATACTGTAATCATCATAGCTGGAATAGTAGCTAACGATTCAACAGAAGCTAATCCTATATTAGGATTCTGAGCGTTATATAACCTGTATAAATTAGGAATGACAGGTGAAATCGCAAGATGTGACATAAGTAAAATAGAGATACTAAGTAAAGAAAATTTCGCTAATGAATTTAATTTCATTGTCTTCTCCTTTGTAAATATTCTCTTAGGTCTACTAAGAGTAAAAATCTCACATTATACAAGTATAAAGAATATTATAAAAAAGTGTCAAGAGATGAGAATTAAATAGTATCAATATTTTTTTAAAGATTATAGAAATAACTAGAGATTAAATATCCTTGCCAATAACAATATAATCAGATAAAATATAGATAATAATAATTTTGAGAGGTTTTGATAAAATGGCAAAAGTAGAAATTAAAAGAATAGTTATGGATATGGTAGACGAGAATTGCTATATTATCTATAAAGATGGACGTGGACTTATTGTTGATCCAGGAGAAGGATTTGAAAGAATACAAAAAGCAGTGGAAGAATTAAATGTAAAGATTGAGGCAATATTATTAACACATGCTCATTTTGATCACATTATGTCTTTAGATGAATGTAGAAAATATTATAATGTACCTGTATATATTTCTGGTCATGAGCGTGATTGGTTAAGTAATCCAGATTTCAATGGAGCAACATCATTTAGATTAAGAAGGGCTCCTATAACAGACCCAGCAGAATTTGAATTTGAGGAAAACAAAAAGTATGAATTAGCAGGTATGGAATTCACTGTATTACCGACACCTGGACACTCACCTGGTGGGGTTTCATTTGATTTTGGTAAATTTATAGTAGTAGGAGATGCCTTATTTAGAAGTGGATTTGGTCGTTATGATTTATATGGATCAGATTTTAAAGCTTTAAAAAATTCATTAGGAAATGTACTTTTTAAACTAGATGGTGCTAAAATAGTTTATCCAGGGCATGGTGATGAGACTACTATAAAACGTGAGCGTGATTTAAATCTTATTGGATATTAATTATAGTAAGGGGGAAGTTTATGAGAAAATATATAGGGAGATTGTATGTTGATTATCTTTTCTTTAATATTTTCGTAATAAGCATGATATGTATCGTGCTTATTTCTGTAATTTTTAAAGTTATAGTTTTTGACAAAGTGTTTGGTGTAGGAATTTATCTTATTATGTGGATACTTTTAGGGTTAGTATTTTTAAATCACTGTGTAGTTGTAATGCTAAGGGACAAGTATGAATACAATACTTTTTTTGAAATTACGGATGAACATTTTAAATTAGCTTCAACCTCAATATATACATTCTTTAAGTTAGAGAAAGTTGCACCACTAAGAAATATTTTAGATTATACAATTAAACAAAATATATTGTCCAAGAGGTTTAACATATTTAGGGTCAATATTAACTGTGGTTCGGATAAATTAAGTTTTTATATTTCAGGTAAAGATATTATTCAGTTAGAAAATAACTTGCTAAAAATTTTAGAAAATAACCTTAATTATAGGAGGTATAAAGATGAATAATATAAAAAAAAGTCGAGTACATCCTTTGGTTATTATCGATACTCTAATAAAGGGATTGAAATTAAATGGAATTCTTATATTATTAGCATTAAAAGAGCAAAACTGGAAACTTAACTTACTAATTTTTGCAGGTATTTTATTGCTAATAGTAGTAGGCATATTTGATTATTTCTTAAAGAGTTATGAAGTTCGTGATGGTGCTTTTATTTACACGACAGGAATAATAAATAAAAAAGTAAAGAATATAAATCTGGAAAATATCCAATCGATTGACACTAGTTCAAATATATTGTATCAATCATTTGATTTGCTTTCGGTAGATATAAATCTTGTTGGGGATAAAATTAAGATAAGACCTTTAAAAAAGGATGTTGCATTATTCTTAATAGAGATACTAAATAAAATTAGGAAGAGTGAAGAATGTACTTTTCTCGAAGAAGAAAAAGTAGAAATAGCTCAAAAAGAAATATTAAAATTATCATTAAAAGACCTTGCATTTTATGGTTTGTTGAGAGTTAGGTTTTTTGCTGCTTTAGGTTTAATACTTGCATTTAATGACAAGATTCGAGATGTATTTAAGTATATTCTTGGAAATGAAGCTTATTTTGATAAACTACTTCAAGAAAATGCCAAATCAGTTATTGGTGATATAAAAGTTTTAATTTTAACAATTGGAATTTTTATGATATTAGTAGTTATAGCTTCAATTATTCATACGATTGTAAAATATTATAACTTTGTTCTTACGACGAAAGAAAATAATTTACTGTGTAAATATGGATTATTAAATAAGAAGTCGCTTATTATTGATATTGATAGAATTCAAAGTGTAAAATTAATATATCCTTTACGTTATCGTTTCTTTGGTTTAGCAAAGTTATCTGTTGAAACTTTGACTAATGATGTATCAGAAGATTTAAGTGAAAAAAAATCTACGATAGACGTATTGCCTCTTGTGAAAAAAGATTTTGCACGAAACTTTGTAAAAAATAATCTGAGTATTGATTTAGAATACTATGATAATGTAGAAGGGGAGAAAATACAATCAAAGGCAAGAATAGCGATGTATCGTTGGAGTCTGTTTAATTGTAGTTTTTTACCAACAATAGTGCTTGCAATTTTGTATTTTGCGAAGATTGATTTGAAACTTGAGTACATGATATTAGGTTCAATTGCTTTCTATCTTGTTTTAGTTTCTTATAGTATCTTAGTGAAAAATTATATGTTGAAGTATAATGAACTTTCTTATGATAGATATTACTTTAAGAATACATTTATGAGGCAGTTAACAATAATTACGGAATTAATCAAAGTGAAAAAAGTAGGAACTATAAATAGTAGAACGAATTACTTTATGAACAAAAGAAATCTTGCTCATCTATCTATAAATTCTATCGGAGTAAATTCAGATATTAACTTAAGGTATTATGATAAAAGCTATAAAGAAAAATTAGAAAGAGATTTTATAATTTTGGAGGTAGGTTATGAATAGAATATTTGAAAAAAAATCATGTAATTTACCACTAAGGTCGGTACAATATTTAAGAATACACTACGGGATATATGCTATATTCCTTTTACTACCAGTTATTGGTAAATGTGTATTTGATTATTTTACAGATGAAATAAATTATAAGTTTTTAGGTTTAAGTATATTAACAATAGTAGTAATATACTATATGGTAGCTTCAATCCTTCTTCCACTGGTAATTAGAAATTATTCTTATGAGGTAGATGAAATGGGAGTATCGAAAGTTGAAGGAATATTATATAAAAACAAAAAGAAATTGCCATACAATACAATTCAAGATGTTACAATACATATGGGACCTATTCTAAATAAATTTAAATTAGCAAATATCAAAATAACTGGTATATATAGTAATTTGTCTATTAACTATTTTTCAATAGAAGAAGCCGAGAAGCTAAAAGAAAAGATTTTATCTGAAAGAAGTAAGTATAATATAGAATACTAATTTTGTACTTTATGATTGACAAATTACTTAAAGTATATTAAAATCTAATATGCTGATAAAAGAAATATAAATACTTATCAAGAGTGAGTGAGGGATAAGGCCCGATGAACTCCGGCAACCTAATCAATTGATTAAGGTGCTTTCCTTAGCAAAGTTTACTTTGAACGATGAGGTATATAAAAAGACCTTGTCTATGGATAAGGTCTTTATTTTATTTTAAATGAAGATATTAAGGATTAAGACGATAGTTTTGTATTGATATCAGACGCTAAAAAATTTAAGGAGAAAACAATGACCAAAACATATTTATTTACATCAGAGTCGGTAACAGAAGGACATCCAGATAAAATAGCAGACCAAGTTTCAGATGCTATTTTAGATGAGATTTTAAAACAAGATCCATATGGACGTGTAGCCTGCGAAACATGTGTTAACACAGGGCTTGCAGTACTAATCGGAGAGGTATCTACAACAGCAAATGTTGATTTCCAACAAGTAGTAAGAGATACTATAAATGAAATAGGATATAATGATCCAACAAAAGGTTACTCTGGTGATCATATTTCAGTATTAGTAGGGTTAGATAAACAATCACCTGATATTGCATTAGGTGTAGACAACTCTTTAGAAACTAAACAAGAAAAAGAAGAAAATGAAGTTGGAGCTGGAGACCAAGGTTTAATGTTTGGATTTGCAACTAATGAAACTCCATCATATATGCCTTTACCAATTTACCTAAGTCATAAACTTTCTAAACAATTAGCTGATGTTAGAAAAAATGGTACATTAACATACTTAGGACCAGATGGAAAAGTTCAAGTAACAGTAGAATATGATATCAACCATAAAGTAAAAAGAATTGACACAATAGTTGTTTCAACTCAACATGCTGAAGAAATTTCACAAGAACAAATTCATGCAGATATCAAAAAATATGTAATTGAACCTTGTCTAGATAAAGAATTATTAGATGAAGATACTAAATACTTTATTAATCCAACAGGAAGATTCGTTATCGGTGGACCAGTAGGGGATGCAGGTCTTACAGGACGTAAAATTATAGTAGATACATATGGAGGATTCTCTCGTCATGGTGGAGGAGCATTTAGTGGGAAAGATGCTACTAAAGTGGATAGATCTGGAGCATATATGGCTAGATATATTGCTAAAAATATTGTAGCTAGTAGAATCTGTGATAAAGTGGAAGTTCAATTAGCTTATGCAATTGGTGTAGCACACCCAGTATCAATTTTTATTGAAACATTTGGAACTTCAAAAGTAGACGAAGGTGAAATTGTAAAAACTATTAAAGAAGAGTTTAGATTAACACCAAATGGAATTATTGAAACTCTTGACTTAAGAAGACCAATCTACAAAAAAACTGCAGCTTATGGTCACTTTGGTAGAGAAGATGAAGATTTCACTTGGGAAAAAACAGATAAAGTAGAATCATTTAGAAAATTATTAAAATAATAAAAAGCATTAAAGAAACGGATTAAAATTTTTAATCCGTTTCTTTTTCTTATAATACTCACCTAATCCAGCGTATAGTTTGTTTTTATTGCAAATTATTATAAAATGTTGTTTAATATAAATAAGTACAATCAGTGAAAAAAATATGTATAATTTGTGGAGGGCATTATGAATTTATATGAAAAAATTGGAGAAGAGAATATTGATCTATTGGTTAGTTATATGTATGATGACATAATTCCTAATGACGATAGAATAAACTTATTATTTACTGAGGGATTTGATAAAATAAAAGTAGAACAAAAAAAATTCTTTAGATTATTTTTAGGAGAGCCGGGACATTCAGTTTTTGCAACTCCAGAACTAAGAAAAAAACATCTAAAATTACCAATATCAATTAATGAAGCAAAATATTGGTTTGAAGATTTTGAATTAGCATTATCTAGGTTAGATATAGATCCAGCAATAAAGAGATTTTTAAGTCAAAAAATAAATTCATTAGCGACTCAAATGATAAATACAATATAGAAAAAAGGAATTAAAGTATTATACTTTAATTCCTTAATTTATTATGCAACTATTTCTTCTTCGTTACCTTTGGTAAAAATCTCTCTTAGGAATTCAGGACTAGCAAGCGAGATGATTTTTATTGTTGATTTAATGTTGTATAAGAATGCTTCATCTTTGTGTATTCTGTTTGCAGAGATTGCACCTTGAATACTAGTAAACAACCATTCACTAATTGGATTACATAGATCTTCAGGTAAATTTCTATCATATAGACCATCAGCAAGTAGTAAACGCCAATTCTCCAGTATATCACTACATTTTTCTGCTATTAATGGAGATAATTCTGATGTCTCCATAGCAAGTAGAGTTAATGAAAAACCACTTCTTTTACACGCTTTTCCTTTTGAAATAAATAAATCAAAAACAGCTAGTAAATATTCCTCTAAAGTCCCTAACTTAGGAGAAATTGATTTAAACTCTTTTTTAACGTTACAATTGATTTTTTCTAGAGCTTCTAGATAAATTTCATCTTTTCCTTTTGGGAAATAGTAATAAACGCTACCTTTAGGGGCTTTAGCTTTTTTAATTATATCCTGAACACTTGTCAGAGAATACCCCTTAGTTCAAACGTTTTGGACAGTTGTTAATATAATGTTTTCTTTAACTTTATTATTAAGTGTCATGTCGCATTCACTCCCTTACATTGAATTCTATTTTTATTATACAATATTTATATACAAAAAATCAATATTATATAACAATTTTTTTTATATCCATTATTTTGAAAATATATAATTGATAGCGATGAAAGCGTACTGTTATTAGATTGTTTTGATTTGGAGGCTGAGAAATAATAAATATTTTCAAATGTGTATTATAAGAAAATGGAAAAAACTATTTTGTATAATTTTTGATTATCACTTAAATAAAATAAACACTAAAATAATGAAAAATAATTTGTTTGAAATATATAACCCTATATTTGAATAAATAGTGATTTTATAGTAAAATATAACATGATATTTATTAAGGAGACTGCTATGTTTAAAAAGAAATTATTTCAATTATGTGTTGAATTAACAAATGGAGATTTAAGTTCAAAAACATTAAAAAAATTAACTAAATCAAATTTGAGTAGATTACTTATTCAACCATTTGCAAAAACATATAATATTAATACTGATGAAATTTTAGATGAATTAGATGATTTTAAAAATTTAAATGACTTTTTCATAAGAAAACTGCGTCCAGATGCACGTCCTATAGATCAAAATGAGGACAGTTTTGTAAGCCCGACGGATGGTGTAATTTCAGAAGTAGGTGTTATTAGCGACGACAGAACATTCGTTGTGAAAAATCAAACTTATAATGTTCAGACACTTGTTGGAGATAGTGAGTTAGCTGATAAATATAAAGATGGAACATATATGATTATATATTTGAGTCCTAGAAACTATCACAGAATTCATTTCCCAATGAATTCTCAAATAAGAGATGCTTATAGTTTAGGAAAATACTCTTATCCTGTAAATAAAATGGGGTTAGAGTTAGGAGATAATATATTAAGTTATAACTATAGACAAGTATACAGACTGAATGGGAAAATTAACTATACTCTTATTCCGGTAGGTGCTCAAAATGTGAATTCTATAATTCCTACATATGACGATATTTATGTGAAAAAAGGTGAGGAATTAGGATATTTTGAATTTGGTTCTACAGTAGTCCTATTATTTGAGAAAAATAATATTATTTTAGAGGATAATTTAAAAGATAGAGAAATTAAAATGGGGGAAAAAATAGCTACAATCTTGTAGTTGTTTTGTGATTAAGTATGTTATTAAAAAAATTTTTTTTACCAGATGATTTTATAGAAAAATATGAATTTATCGACGTAGAATACATGAATATGCATAATAAAAAAGTTATTATTTCAGA
>ERZ773018.392-NODE-392-length-27133-cov-12.968388_pt1 | contig 27133 bp, 9 predicted proteins | sample MGYA00580840_ERZ773018 | MGnify/ENA primary metagenome ERZ773018 (study PRJEB29015, sample SAMEA2738125) | human oral metagenome | biome: human oral; feature: human-associated habitat; material: saliva | place: China | collected 2256 ... | reverse complement strand
TCACCACGCCAGTATCCGAAACCGTCGCCACGGCCTCGTCCGACGAGGACCACACCACGGAGGTCACGGTCGCATCCGCAGGCTCGCGGGTGACGCTCAGCGCCACAGACTCCCCCGCCACCAGCGACGCCGAGGCAGGCGAGACCGACAGCGACGTCATACGCACGAGGGACGAGGGCAGCTTCGTCGTTCCCTTGTTCTTGGCCCAGTCCCACACATGCAGGGACAGCGTCGACGGGTCGTCACCCGCGCCCGTGGTCGCGGTGAGCGGCACGTCCTTGAGGTCGTAGTGGGCGTGGAAGAGCCCGTCCTCACCTCGCGCAGCGGGCTCCTCCTCGTACTCGCGCTGGACATAGTCCTTGCCCGAGTCCGGGAAGAGACCGCATCCGGCGATAGGCGCGGAGTCGGTGACGTCGAAGGACAGCGAGTAGGTATTCTCGCCCGTGGGCACGATCGTCATGTTGGAGACGACCGGCGCCTGCGTGTCCAGCGTGAAGGACCACGTCATCTGCTGCTTCGTACTGGAAGGAGCGTAGGTCTCGGCCTCGATGATCAGCGTGTAGACCCCGTCGGGTAGGGGGTTGCCCGCCTCGTCGTAGCCGTCGAACACGGGTTCGTCTCCCCAGTCTTCGACGTTGGCCCCCAACAAACCGTAGGGGATTTCGTGGTCATGCAGGGACGCGCGGCGGTGCGAGCGGGTGTAGGAGCGCACGACCTGTCCTGCATCGTTGAGATAGCTGTAGGTCAGGGTATCGATGGGGCGCAGCGTGTACGTCGAAGGACCAACGTGCGAGGGGGCCAGGAACTCGTCGGACCGGGAGACGTAGAACAGGGCGGGGTCCGACTGCTGCAATTCACGGATGTCATTGTGATTGTAGAGCGGGTTGACGTCGCCCAGCGGCATGCCCGACATCAGGTTCTTGAAGGTGGATCCGTACAGGTGCACGCCGGCATCCTTACTGCCATCCCACTTGCCATCGAAGACGGGTGAAGCACCCCAGGAGCCGTAGAACCCCATGTAGGGGACCGTGAGGCCCGGCTGCCCGTCAGAGCTCGTGAAGGTCACGGCGCCGTCAACGTAGGTGCCGGAGGGCGCATTCGTGTTCGCGTACGAGGCGAAGGCGGCCTGCGGGGTCACGGTGACGGTCACGGTGGCGCTCGACTGGGCGGGGACGGTGACGGAGTCCGCCGAGAAGACCAGGTCGATCCCAGTACCCGTCCAGTCGGTGGAGCCGAACGTGAAGGAATTCCCCTCAATGGTCGGCGAGAGAGCCTGGCCGCCGAGGGTGTACGTGTGGGCGGTATCGGAGACGTTGGTCAGCTGCACCTGGAAGGTCCACCCGTCGGTGCCGTCACCCAGGTCGGCCTTGGGGCGCGATGGAGTCGCGGCTCCCACGACGGTCGGGTACACGGACGAGGTCGTGGCCGCCACTGCGTCCACCATGCCTGCGCCGACCTTGCGCGGGGAGTAGAAGGTATGTCCCCCTCGCGTCGTGTCCACGACCGGGTGGGCGGTGCCCATCAGCAGGTTCGTGACCACAGCGTTTTTCTCCTCAGCGCTCAGGCCTGAGAACATCGGATCGGTGGCGACGCGCTGGCGCACGAGGGCGGCGATACCCGCCACCTGAGCCGAGGCCTCGGCCGTGCCAGCCCTGCGACCGTAGGAGCCCGCGGGCAGCGCGGACATGACGTCGCCGCCGGGGGCGGCGATTTCAGGCTTGAGACGCAGGTCCGGTGTCACGCCCCAGGAGGAGAAGCGAGAGGGGGAAGGATCCGCAAGGGGCTGACCGTCGCGCTTGTCGACCTCGTCGAGAGAGGCGACTGCCAGGGCGTTCGAGTCGAGCGCGGGCAAGATAATCGCGCCGTAGTCGGCGTCAGTGGCGAAGGGCTGGTCTCCCTTATTCCAGTTGCCCCACGCGGAGGACGTGTAGTCACCGGCGGGCGCATTGATAGCAATACCCTGGGCGGTCAGGGCGGCGTAGACGTCGGCATAGGTGGCCAAGGCATCGCCATTTTGCCCGGCGTTGTCACCGACGGACACGATGAGGACGTCGGGCTTGAGGATAGCCGCGTCGTCGAGGGCGGCCAGCAAAACGGAATCGTTGATCTCCTGATCATCGTCGCCAAGAACCTTCGCCATCACGAGCTGCGCGTCGGGCGCGGCACCCCGGAACTCCGAGCCGTTGGCGGCCGCGAGCGCCGCCACGTGGGTGCCGTGCGTGTATCGAGCATCGCTGGTTTGGTCGGGGAACTGACCGGGATCTGGGTAGCTCACGTCCGCGTCACCGTCGGCGTAGTCGTAGGCGAAGGGGATCTTCGCGCTCACCCAGCCGCCGCCCCGCCCGTCACCGAGTCCGGCCGTCAAGGAGGCCACGTCCGATTGAGCCAGGCGCGCGCCCTCCACGGGACCCGCGAAGGCGGCGTGGCTCGTGTCGAAGCCGGTGTCGATGACCTCGATGACCTGCCCCGAGCCCTTGTGGGTGGCTTGGGCGGCCGCCGTCATGTCCATCGCAGCCGAGTGCGAGGGGTCGTGGTCCTTGTCTTTGTTGCCGCTGTTGCTGGACCCGTACTCGTCGTAGACCGTGGCGCTGTAGCGATCCTTGAAAGCGGCCTTCACGCCGGGCGTTGCCTTGATCGCCTTGAGGGAGGACATGGGCGCTCTGATCGCGAAGCCGCGCAGGACGTGCGTGTACTCGCGCACGTCGGTCACGTTAGCCCCGGGGACGGCCGCCGTCACGGAGGCGGACACGCGCTCCTTCATCTCCGCGAGCGCGGGAGCGTCGTCCGTCAGCTGGACGATGATCGTCGTGGTGTAGTCCTCGTAGTATTCCGAGGACGAGGCCTGGGCGGGTTCCGTCGACCGGGTGTCGTCAGCGACGGAGGCAGGCGCGTTAAGTGTTGTTACGGCGAGCGCACCGACGGTTGTCAGCGCCAGTGCCAAGAGTTTTCGATGGGACATGTCTGGCTCACTTGTCGGAGGGTTTGACCAATGTTGAGGTCGCCACTATGCGAGGCTCCTCACATCCAAGCGTAGACTGTTCTGCATTTGTGACAAACCTTTTCTGGCAATTCGTATTAGTTTTGACAAACATACAAGCGAACTCTTGGGCCACATTGCCTGCCAGCGTGTTCAGAATTTAACCATCATTATGAGGGAGCATGACGCACGACTGTCGAATATCGAGTCATCGTTGCACGTCACGCAGACATAGGCCCGCGCCCCCGGACGTCTGACCGGGGGCGCGGGCGCGGGTGAGCGCGAATCGACTCAGGTACTTAGTCGATCAACTGGCCGTTGTCGGCGAAGTGGTACCACTTCCAGTAGATCTTGACCCAGCCGGTCACCATGGCCCCGGAGGAGCGATCCAGGTAGTACCAGTGCCCGCCTTCGTGAAGCCAGCCCGAATGCATCGCACCACTAGCCGGGCTCAGGTAGTACCAGGTGGAGCCCACCTGCACCCAGCCGGTGGCCATGGCCCCGGTCGTGGGGCTCATGTAGTACCAGTGCACGCCCGAGTACACCCAACCGCTCACCTGAGCACCCGAGGAAGCGTGGTAGAACCACTGACCGCCCTCGTTCACCCAACCAGTCCGCATGTAGCCGGAGGCGTCAAAACGATACGTCGTCCCGTCGATCATTACAGCCGTGTCAGCTGGGTAGGAGCCGTCCTCGTAGCGGTACCACCAGCCGCGGCCGTCATGCTTCCACTCCCCCGCCTTCGGCGCGGGCGTGTCATCGGCCGCGAGGGAAACAGCCAGCGGAGCCCGGTTCAGGGGCCAGTCCCACACCTGCAGGTAGACAGCCTTCGGGTCAGCGCCCGCGCGCTGCGCGATGTCCGAGAGCTTGATGTCGTAGTGGTAGTGGCGTGCACCGTCGCCTCCGAGCTCGCCCCAGCCGTATTCCTTCTCACGCATGAAGGCCTCGCCGTTCGCCGCCATCGAGAATCCGTAGCCCGCGATGGGCGAGGAGTCGGTGACGTCGAAGGAGAGCGCGGCGGCGTCCCCCTCGCCCGTGATGGCCACGTTCGAGATGGTGGGCGCCTGCGTGTCCAGTCGGATGACGTGGGTGAGCTGCTCGGTCGCCGGGTTCGCCCCGCCCCTCGTTCCTTCGATGGTGAGCGTGTAGTTGCCGTCGGGCAGTTCGCGGCCCGCCTCGTCATAGCCGTCGAAGAAGGGGGCGCTGTCGAAGGTGCTTTCGGCGGTGGTTACCTCCGAAAAACGCCCGCTGCCAACGGTGCGACTCTTGGGTGCGCCCGGGTAGGTGTAGGAGCGCACGATCTCCCCGGCCTCGTTCGTGTACGTGTAGGTCAGCGAATCGACATCACGGAGCAGCACCGTGCCCGGGGTGGCGTACGTCCTGGCGTTTTCTTCCGCCGAGCGCGTGATGATGTACAGGTCGCGGTCATTCGTGCTGATCGCCATGGACTCTTCCGGATCGAAGGGGTTGATCTGGCCGAGGGGCAGGCCGTGGAAGGTCATCGTTGACGGGCTGAGCTTCGACTCGCCGTACACGGGGCTATCGAAGATGCCCGGCTCATCGCTCTCGCCGTAGAACCCAAGGTAGGGCACGGTCAGGTCGGGGGCACCGTCGGCGCTCGTGAAGGTCACGGCTCCGTCGATGAACGTGCCCTGCGGGGTGTGCTCCTTCGCCCACGAGGCGAACTCGGCCTTCGGGGTCACCGTGACGGTCACGGTGGCGCTGGAGGTGGCAGGAACGGTCACAGAGTCGGCCGAGAAGGTCAGGTCGATGCCCGCTCCGGCCCAGTTCGTGGAGTTGGCTCGGAAGAGCAGGTCGATCACGTTCTCGGAGAGGGCTTGGCCGCCGAGGGTGTAGGTGCGGGCCTCACCGGAGACGTTGGTCAGCTGGACCTGGAAGGTCCACCCCCTGGTGCCTGTGCCCAGTTCTGCCTTGGGGCGCGACGGGTTGGGGGCGCCCACGACGGTTGGGTACACGGGCGAGGTCGTGGCCGCCACCGCGTCCACCATGCCAGCGCCGACTCGGCGAGGAGACCAGAAGGTCCCATTCGCCTGGCTCGCGTCCACGACCGGGTGGGCGGTGCCCATCAGGAAGTTGGTGACAAGCGCGCTCTTGTCCCCCTCGGACATTCCGGCGAAGGCCGGGTCGGTTTCGATGCGCTGGCGCACGAGGGTCGCCGCGCCCGCGACCTGAGCCGAGGCCTCGGCCGTGCCCGACAGGACCCGATAGTCTTTGCCAGGCTCGGCGGAATTGACGAGCACTCCAGGAGCAGCGATCTCGGGCTTGAGCCTCAGATCGGGGCCCGGTCCCCACGAGGAGGAATCCCACGGCTTGAAGACGGGCTGGCCGGGGGCACCCGACGCGCTCAGCGCCGCCACCGACAGGACAGACGAGTACTCGGCGGGCGCGCCGATCGCGCCCGGATCAGATCCTCGCGTGCTCCACGCAGCGCGCCCATCATCTCCGGCGGGCGCATCAACCGTGACACCCTCCGCAGACAACTTGTCGTAGGCGCGCGCGTAGAGCCTCGCGGCGTCGCCGCTCACATCGCGAGCCGCCATGACAGAGACAACAAGGGCGTCAGGCTTGAGCACCATCGCGTCGTCCAGGGCCGCCAACACAACACTATCGCGAACTACGTTCCAGGAATCGGAGACAACCTTGGCGACGATGAGCTGAGCGCCGGGCGCGCTACCTCGATACGTTGTCCCGTTGGCGCCGGCAAGGGCAGCCATGCGAGTGCCATGCACGTGCCGCGTGTAGTCCTCAATTCCATACTCGTAGTCGGCCAGCACATTCGTGTCAGCGTCGGCGTAGTCGTATGCGAAGGGAATCTTGTCGCTAACCCACGCGCCGGCCCGCCCAGCACCGAGCTGGGTGGTGAGCGCCGCCATGTCAGCCTGGGTGACGCGCAGGGATGCGGCATCCAGGGTCCCGGAGAAGGCCTCGTGCGAGGTGTCGAATCCCGAGTCGATGACCTCAATGACACGCCCCTGGCCCCGCTCAGACGCCTGGTCTGCGTGGGTGAGCACCGACGGATCACCGATCTCATCGTCGGCCCGCCCCACAATTTCCGGGTACACGATCGGATCGCGCACGCCATCGGAAACGACTGCCTGGACGCCCTGCACGCCCTTGATGGCCGCGAGGGCGGAGGAGGGCGCCTTCACGGCGAAGCCCTCAAACACGTGGTGATAGTCGCGCACATACTCGGTGCTCGCACCGGGCGTGGCAGCCGCTACCGCCTGATCGATGCGCTGTCGCACCCCCTCACGATCAGCACCATCCTCGAGTTGGACGATGACCGTCTGCTGCGCGTCCTGGGAGACCCCGGCGTTCGAGCCGGCCTCGGCCTCGTGCGCGTCGGCCGCAAACGAGGGCGGCGCGCTCACGGTCGTACAAGCTAGGGCACCTGCCGCTACAAGCGTCAGTGCCAACCGTTTCCGGGGTAACATCTGTGACTCACTTTCTTCACAACTGGTTAATGGGTGCCTGCATCGTTGCTCGGATCCCTCCGTTCAAGAGTAACCTAGACCCGTTCATCGACAACTAGTTTTCTCAAATTTTCACGCAATCTGTCAAAACGCTATCACACGCATTTGTCGGACAAACCTATCCATTGCCCAACATTTCAACGAAAAGAAGGGGGACGCCCCTGACCACTGCGTAACGAGGCAGCGACGTGTGCGCATACTCAGTCCCACACATCGGCGACGCCGCGGAGCGCTGGACGCACGAAAAGGCCCGCGCCTCCCGGGAAACTGACCGGGGGCGCGGGCCGTTGAAGTCAGGCGTGAGCCTGGAGCCAGGCGCTTAGCTGATCAACTGGCCGTTATCGGCGAAGTGGTACCAGGTACCCCAAATCTTCAGCCACCCCGTGGCCATCGCGCCGCTACCGGACTGAAGGTAGTACCAGTGGCCACCTTCCTGAAGCCAGCCCGTATGCATCGCGCCAGTGGCCGGGCTCAGGTAGTACCAGGTGGACCCCACCTGCACCCAGCCCATCGCCATGGCCCCGGTCCCGGGGTCCAGGTAATACCAGCTCACGCCCGACAGCACCCAACCGCTCACCTGAGCACCGGAGGCATTGTGGTAATACCAGACGCCCCGGTCCTTCACCCACCCGGTACGCATGTAACCGGCAGCGTCAAAGCGGTACGTGACACCATCGATCACCAGGGTCGCATCAGCCGGATACGAACCATCCTCGTAGCGGTACCACCACCCACGAGCACCCCACTTCCACACACCCACCTTCGGCGTGGGAGCGGGCGCCTCCACGTGAACCATGGCGCTCGCCGACACGACGGACGGCTGCGTCGGATCGACGACACTGATCGTCGCATCACCCGCACCCACCGCCGTCACCACGCCAGTATCCGAAACCGTCGCCACGGCCTCGTCCGACGAGGACCACACGAGGTTGACCTCCTCCGCGTCGGCAGGCTCGCGGGTGACGCTCAGCGTCACAGACTCCCCCACCACCAGCGATGACGACTCAGGCGACAGAGACACCTTCGTCAAGGGCTGCGAGGTCACAGGAACCTCCATCACCGCCTTATTGACCGGCCAGTCCCACGCCTGCAGGTACACGACCGTACGGTCTGTACCCGAATGCTGTGCGAGCTCCGAGAGCTTGACCTCAACGTGGTAGACAAGCAAGCCTTCTTCTCCTCGCCTACCCACGTAGCTCCGCTCGCATTCCATGAAGGAATGACCGTCTGCGCTCCACGAGAATCCGCAGCTGGCGATCGGCGAGGAATCGACGATATCGTAAGAGAGCACGCGCTCATGCCCCTCGCCCGTGATCGCAACGTTCGAGAAGACGGGCGCGTGAGTATCCACGCGAATCGGGTGGGTCAGCTGCTGGGTCACGGGTGACGGACCACCAGTCGTGCCCTCAATGGTGAGCGTGTAGGTCCCGTCCGGCAGCTCGTTACCCTGCGCGTCATAGCCATCAAACCAGGGCTTGTTGTCAAAGGAATCTTCCGCGGTGGATACATTGTAGAAGCGTCCAGATCCACTGGCCACGCTCTTGGACACGCTTGCGTACTCGTAGGAGCGCACGACCTGACCGGCCTCGTTCGTGTACGTGTAGGTCAGCGATGCGACGTCACGGAGCAGCACCGTCCCCGGGGTGGCGTACGTCCTGGCATTGTCTTGCGTCGAACGCGAGATGATGTAGTACTGGCGGTCGTTGGTGTGGATCGCCATCGCATCTTCCTCCGCGAAAGGATTGAGCTGTCCGAGGGGCAACCCATGGAAGGTCATCGCCGAAGTGCCCAGCTTGGACGCGCCATAGTCAGGGCTGTCGAAGATCGTTGAGTCACCCCAGGAACCGTAGAAGCCCATGTAGGGGACCGTGAGGTCGGGGGCACCGTCCGTACTCGTGAAGGTCAACGCGCCGTCGACGAAGGTTCCCTTGGGGGAGTTCGCGGCCGCATACGAGGCGAACTCGGCCCGAGGGGTCACCGTGACGGTCACGGTGGCGCTGGAGGTGGCAGGCACGGTGACGGACTCGGAAGAGAACGTCAGGTCGATGCCTGCTCCCGCCCAGTTGGTGGCTCGGTCTTGGAAGTACCCCCCTTCGATCTTCTCCGATAGCGCCTGTCCGCCGAGAGTGTAGGTGCGGGCGGTGTCGGAGACGTTGGTCAGCTGGACCTGGAAGGTCCAGCCCCTCATACCGTCACCCAGGTCTGCCTTGGGACGCGTCGGGTTTGCGGCTCCCACCACGGTCGGATACACGGGCGAGGTCGTGGCAGCGAGCGCGTCCACCATGCCAGCGCCGACTCGGCGAGGAGACCAGAAGGTTCCATTCGCCTGGCTCGCGTCCACGACCGGGTGAGCGGTGCCCATGAGAAGCTTGGTGACAACCCCGGACTTTTCCTGCTCGGACATCCCCGCGAAAGCGGAGTCGGTGTCCACGCGCTGACGTACGAGCGCGGCAATGCCCGCAACCTGAGCCGCAGCCTCGCCCGTTCCTTCCATTGATTGATAGAGGCGAGGCCGGTCCGGAATAGCGGAGTTGACTTCATCTCCGGGCGCTGCGATCTCCGGTTTAAGCCTCAGATCAGGGGTCACTCCCCACGAGGAGTCACTCCACGGGTACAGTTCGGAGCCTACTTCCGCGCCGGAGCCGCTCAGAGCGGTGACGGACAGTATCTGCGAGTTCGCGGCGGGTTCACCGATCATGCCCCCATCAGGCTGGTCCGCGCGCCGCGACGAGCGGCCGGAGTCTCCCACTGGCGCAACCACCGTCGTTCCTGCGTTGGCGAGCCTGTCATAGGCCTGCCCGTACAGGAGCGCCGCATCGCCGCTGATGGAACGATTCGCCAAGAAGGACACAATGAGGGTGTCTGGCTTGAGCACCATCGCATCATCCAGGGCCGCCAGGAGGTTACTGTCGAAGGCGTATTGAGAATAACTGGAGACAACCTTGGCGACGACGAGCTGAGCCTCAGGCGCGGCACCCCGATAGGTGGCCCCATTCGCAGCCGCGAGGGCCGCCACGCGAGTGCTGTGCGCGTGCTGCGTAAAGTCTTCCGGCCCGTAGAAGTACTCCTCGTACAGGTCTGTGTCACGATCTGCGTAGTCGTAGGCGAACGGAATCTTCTCGCTGACCCACGCGCCACCCCGGCCGACACCGAGCTGGGAGGTCACGGACGCCATATCGGCCTGCTTGAAGCGCAGGGAGGCGGTATCCATCGTCCCAGCAAAGGCCTCGTGTGTGGCGTCAAAACCCATGTCGAGAACCTCGACAACCTGTCCCTTGCCTTGGACTGACGCCTGGTCGGCGCGGGTCAGCGCAGCCGGATTCTTAATTTCCTCACCTTCGCCCCGGCGAAATTCCGCGTAGAAGACCGGCGTGCGCCCAGTGTCAACGACGGCGGTCTTCACGCCCCGCACGCCCTTGATAGCCTCAAGCGCGGATTCTGGCGCCTTGATCGCAAACCCCTCGAAGACATGGCGGTACTCCGCCACGTCCTCGACGCTCGCCCCCGGCTGGGCCTGGGTGATGGCCTCTCTGACGCGCGTCTTCACATCGGCGAGCCTGGCGTCCTGGTCGCCGCCGACCTCCTCGACGCTCACGATGAACGTACTCCTCCCATCCGGCTTCCCCTGTTCACTCGACGCGGTCTCGGCATGGTCCGTATCGGTCGCAAGCGCATGGGGCATGGTCATGGTGGTGATAGCAAGGGCACTGGTCACAGCTAGCGCCAGTGCCGACAATCGACGGTGAAACATCTGCGGCTCACTCTCTTGACAGCTGGTTGATGGGCGGGCACATCGTTGCACCAGTCCCTGCGTTTAAGAGTAACCCCTCTCAGGCGCCGGAGTAGAGTTTTCTCGACATTTTCTCACAATTGTCAACAGACAATCGCCCCTATTCCTCGCACAGAATTACTTGTTTCCCGACTTTTTGCGGAAATAGCGTGGGGAGCCTCCTCTCTCCCGCAGCGCGTCCCCCTCAACGCCCGTCACAGAGTCTGACAGCGCCCCTCTTCATCCCGCGCAACGGCGCAGACACAGGCCCGCGCCTCCCGGGAAACTGACCGGGGGACGCGGGCCGATGAGGTCAGGCGTGAGCCTGGAGCCAGGCGCTTAGCTGATCAACTGGCCATTGTCGGCGAAGTGGTACCAGGTACCCCAAATACGCAGCCAACCGGTCGCCATCGCACCGCTACCGGACTGCAGGTAATACCAGTGACCACCCTCACTCAGCCAACCCGTATGCATCGCACCAGTAGCCGGACTCAGGTAGTACCAGGTCGACCCCACCTGCACCCACCCCGTGGCCATGGCCCCGGTCCCAGGTTCCAGGTAATACCAACTCACCCCCGAAAGCACCCAACCACTCACCTGAGCACCGGAGGCATTGTGGTAGTACCAGACGCCCCGGTCCTTCACCCACCCGGTGCGCATGTACCCCGACGCATCAAAACGATACGTGGAACCATCAATCACCACAGCCGCATCAGCCGGATACGAACCATCCTCGTAGCGGTACCACCAGCCACGACCATCCCACTTCCACACGCCAGCCTTCGGCGTGGGAGCGGGCGCGGGCGTGTCCTCGGCATTGAGGGAAACCGACGATGTCGCCGTGTTATCAACCCAGTCCCACACCACCAGCTGGATGGTCGCAGGGTCACCGCCGAGCTTGCTCAGGACGCTCGGGAGCTTGGCGTCGAAGTGCTCGTGGTAGAGCCCGTCGTCTGAGCGGGAGCTCGGATCACTGTTGACGCGCCACAGGGTCAGCGCTCCGTCCGGATCTGCCTTAAATCCATAGCCGCCGATTGGCGAGGCGTCGGTCACGTCGAAGGAGAGCATGCGCTCCTCCCCCTCACCGGAAACGGTCACGTTCGAGACGACGGGCGAGACCGTGTCCACCGCGAAGCTGTAGCTGGTGCGCTGGGTCGCCGACGAGGGGCCGTAGGTGGCGGCCTCGATCGTGACCGTGTATCGGCCGTCGGGCAGCTCGTTGCCGTCCGCGTCGTAGCTATCGAAGCTCGGGTCGCATCCTGGGGACATGAACTCGGCGTTGTGCACGCCGCGCCAGTGGTCGTCGTAGAAGGCCTTGTCCGCGCGATCGCAGGTGTAGGTGCGCACGGTTGCCCCGGCCTCGTTCGTGACCGTGTAGGTCAGCGAGGGGACGGCGCGCAGCAGGATCGTGCCCGGAGTGACGCTTGTGCGAGAGCCGTTGCGCGTGATGACGAAACGATCGGGGTGGAAGCCGTCCAGCGCGCGCTCGTCTTCCATCTCGTAGGGGTTGAACTGTCCGAAAGGCAGGTTGCCGCTCATGAGCGTCGACCCGTAGCCGACATCGTGGTTGTTCGGGTACTGCTGATCGAACACATTGGCCTGTCCCCAGGAGCCGTAGAAGCCCATGTAGGGAACCGTCAGGTTCGGCTGCCCGTCAGCGCTCGTGAAGGTCACGGCGCCGTCGACGAACGTTCCGTTGGGAGTCTTGTCGCTCACGTACGAGGCGAAGGCGGCCTGCGGGGTCACGGTGACGGTCACGGTGGCGCTGGAGGCGGCGGGAACGGTCACCGAGTCGGCGGAAAAGGACAGGTCAATGCCCGCTCCCGCCCAGTTGGTCGAGTGGCCGGCGAAGAGCATGCTCTCGACGTCTTCGGACAGGGCCTGGCCGCCGAGCGTGTAGGTGTGGGCGGCGTCGGAGACGTTGGTCAGGCGCACCTGGAAGGTCCACCCGTTCGTGCCGTCACCCAGGTCGGCCTTGGGGCGCGAGGGATCCGGGGCACCCACGACGGTCGGGTACACGGACGAGGTCGTGGCCGCCACCGCGTCCACCATGCCTGCGCCGACCTTGCGCGGGGAGTAGTACGCGCCGTCATTGCGGGTCACGTCTGCGATCGGGCGAGCCGTGCCCATCACGAAGTTACCGACGAGTGCGTTCTTCTCGGCGCTGCCCAAGGCTGCGAAGGCCGGGTCGGTCGCGATCCGCTCGCGCACGAGGGCGGAGATGCCGGCAACCTGAGCCGAGGCCTCGGCCGTGCCCGACTGGCGACCGTAGTAGTTGCCGGGGCTGGCCGCCATCACCTCGCCGCCGGGTGCGGCGACCTCCGGCTTGAGGCGCAGGTCGTAGGTCGCACCCGTGCCGGAGAAATCGGAGACGGTGATCGCCCCCGTGCCCAGGTCCGCTGCATCCTGTTCATTCACGGAGGCGACGGCCAGAGTCGAGGAGTAGAACGCCGGGAAGCCGAGGAGGCCCGTATCCGGGTCGGTACCATAGCTGGAATTGCCATCGTTGCCGGCGGGCGCGTTCACCACGACCCCGGCCTCGGTCAGGCGCTGGTACACCTGCGAGTACAGGGCCACGGAGTCGCTACTCATCCCCTCGAGCGTCGAGAAGGAGACGGTGAGGGCATCGGGCTTGATGACCGCCGCGTCGTCGAGGGCCGCCAGGAGCGCAGTGTCGTAGGCCGTGTACGTGTCGTCGCTGGTGACCTTCGCGACGACGAGCTGGGCTCCCGGCGCGGCCCCCGTGAAGGAGGTGCCGTTCGCGGTCGCAAGGGACGCGACGTGTGTGCCCTGCTCCGACGCTCGGCTGCTCGCGTTACCTGTCGTCGCGTCCGTATCCCCGTCCCCGTAGTCGTACGCGAAGGGGATCTTGTCACTAACCCACGCGCCGTCCTTGCCTGCGCCGAGGCTGGGGGCAAGTGACGTCATAGCCTGGCGCGTGAGGCGCGCCGAAGCAGCATCCAGGGAGCCGGCGAAAGCCTCGTGCGAGGTGTCGACTCCGACGTCGATGACCTCGATGACCTGCCCCTGACCCCTCTGGGAGGCCGCCGCGGCGCCCGTCATGCGTGAGGCTGTGCCACGATCGGGGGAGCTGTCGGTGGAGTGGTCGCGCATGTCCCAGAAGTCGGGGTCTGTGACCGGCTCGTGACGCCCCTCGAAGAAAGCCCCCTTGACTCCCTGCACGCCCTTGATGGCCGCCATCGTATCGGCAGGCACCTTGATCGCGAAGCCCTCGAACACGTGGTGATAGTCGCGTACGTCCTCAATGGTCGCGCCGGGACTCGCCTGTGCCACAGCCTCACCGATACGCTTCTTGACGTCGGCGTAGCGGGAGGCATGGTCGCCGCCACCCTCCTCAAGCTGGACGATGACCGTGGCCGAGCGTTCGCCCGAGTCCCGGTTCGTCGACGAGGCCTCGGCGCGCTCCGTGTCCGCCGCGACGGAGGACGGCGCACTCATAGCCGTTACGGCGAGAGTGCCGACGGCAACCAACGCCACCGCTGATAGTCTTCGATGGAACATCTGTGCCCACTTTCTTAACGAGTGACAAATCGGCATGCACACACGTGCAGCTCCACTGAACAAGAGTAACCCTATCGAGGGAGGACCACAGCAGTTTTCACGAATCTATCGCACCATCTATCAAACAGGTGTTTCCCGCATTTTCAGGACATGTGGAGCAATGTCTAGCATTGTCACCTCACGTATGAGGAATCGCGTCTTTCTCTCATTCCCAGCCCACGCTCCCCCACAATAGCCCAGAGCCAACACCGCGCTGGGCGGCACTGACGCACGAAGACAGACCTGCGCCCCCGAAATTTCTTCCGGGGGCGCAGGGATTGAGAGCGTCGTGTCTGTCGTCGGGCTAGCCGATCAGCTGGCCACTCGTCGAGAAGTGGTACCACGTTCCCGAGATCTGGAGCCACCCGGTTGCCATGGCCCCATTGGAGGGATCCAGGTAGTACCAGGAGTCGCCGTCCTTGAGCCAGCCGGTCGCCATATCACCGGCACCATTCAGGTAGTACCAGGAGGCGCCATCCTTGAGCCACCCGGTCGCCATGGCACCACTGGAGAGATTCAGGTAGTACCAGGAGGCGCCGTCCTTGAGCCACCCGGTCGCCATGGCACCACTGGAGGGATCCAGGTAATACCAGGAGCTGCCAACGGCGGCCCAACCACTCGCCTGAGCACCCGAGCCGGTGTGGTAGTACCACGATCCGCCGTCCTTCACCCAGCCCGTGCGCATGTATCCAGAGGCATCGAATCGGTACACGGTTCCGTCAATCGTCAGCGCCTGATCCTTCGGATAGGAGCCGTCTGCGTTGACATACCACCAGCCGCGAGCGTCCTGTTTCCATCCACCGGTCTGCGGCTCGGGAGCCGGAGAAGAACCGACACTCAGCCTCGTCGAATGCAGGGCATAGGAGGCGTCGCGCACGTCGACACGCAGGCCCACAGTCGCACTGGTCGGGGTCCACACGAAGGATGCCGTGCGAGACGCGAGGGCGCTCCAATCCTGGAGGACGGTTTCGGCATGGCCCGGCCCGACCTGAACGAAGCGCACCTCGCGCACGTCCTGGGTACCGCCGGTAGCGGTGACGGTCACCGTCGTCGGCGCACCCAGGTCAGCGTTCAGCGCGTACCCCTCCCCGGCCTCGGCGATGCCAGTGCCCGACAGAGCGAGCGTGGGCGCGGAGTATTCCAACAGGTTCGCCGTTTTGTATCCGGCACTCTCCATCGCTGCCTTGACTGTCTTCCAGGCCTGCGATCCCTTGGCCCCAGCAACGTAGATGGTGGTGTTCGCCTTCGTGTCGGCGTCGGCTTCTTCGTCAAGTTGCAGCGAGGTCACGGTCGAAGGCAACACAATGACGCGCGGTGTCTCGCTCCAGAAGGAGAACGTCGTCATCCCCTCGCCGAAGAATGCGCTCTCCGGGCGGCCGTTCGAGGCACGGCCCTCGGAGTAGAACTCGCCGTCCACGCCGCCGCGTACGACAATGTGGCGAACGTTGCGGATGCCGCGCGTGACCATGCGCAGATTGCTGACCCGATCCCCCAGCTCGAGCGTGTCCACGCCGGTATTCGACACGCCTTCGAACGAGGTGACGGACGCAGGAACAACCAAGCTGGTCAGCTTCGTGCAGCCGCCGAACGCATCGTCACCGACCGCCGTGAGCCTTCCCAGCTCGGGACGCATGTTCACCTCGGTCAACGCACGATCATTCAGGAAGGCGTTATCCGACACCGTGGTCGTGCCACCCAAGTCCACCCGAGTGAGACTCGAGGCGTTCGAGAACGCCCAGGAACCGATCGTCTCAAGCGAATCCGGCAGGGTCACAGACGTGAGCCGAGAGCTTTCAAACGCGTAGTCACCGATCGTGCGCGCCGAGGAAGGCAGCGTCACCGTCGCAATGGTCGCACCCGCGAACGCGTAGTCATCGATCTGCGTGACCCCACCAACGACTGCGTAGGCCCCTCCCCTATTCTTTGCCTGCGGATAGGCAATCAGGTGCGAATGATCCTTCGAATACAAGACACCGTCGACGCTCGCGTAGTTTGTGTTGGCAGCATCGACCTCGATGGAGGTGAGCGCGCTTGTTCCCACAAAGGCCGCCACCAGCTGGTCCGCACCAACATTGGCTCCCAGGCGGATCGACGTGAGCCCACTCATCCCCGCAAACGCGTTGTAGCCGATCGTCACCACGGAGCCCGGCAGCGTCAAGGTCGTCAGAGTCGTTGACTGGAACGCACGATCCCCAATCGTGGTGAGCTGGGAGGGATGCTCCTTGTCATCCTGGAAGGTGAGCTCCTTCAGCTCCTGACTCACGAAGGCATCATCGCCGATGACACGTACGCTCGCGGGGATCCACAGCTTCGTCAGCTGCGCGTTATCGAACGCCTCAGTGCTGATCTCGGTGACACCGTCGGGGATCGTGACCTCCGTGGCGGTTCCCGTGTAGGCGGTGAGAACACCGTTCTTGTCGATCTCGAAATCTTCGGACGGATTGGGCTGCGCGGCCGGCGCGACAACGCTGGAGTGCGACACCGCCCCAGAGTCGGCCGCGAACGCTGCGGGAACGCTGACCGTAGAGAAAGAAACAACCCCGGTCAGCGCTACTGCAAGCGCCGCCATGTGTCGATGAGACATGACTATGCTCCCTGTGTTGACAATTCGGTAAACGGCGGTTCGGACCATGCGACACGAACGCGCATCACACATTACTCCGCACACTCACGTCACCCACTTGTGACGCCAATCCTTCTCACGATGCGGCAATCACCGAAGTGTGCACCCCACCCACAGTACCATTCGCCACCAACAACAAAACGCTCACACCTCTCTCGCCGCGCCGCGACACCCACGTGCGAGCACCCAGAGCAACGCAGACTCTGACCACTCTTACTTGCATCCGATCGTCACCTCTAACGGGATGCCTCACCGCGAGCGCAGATACGCCGGGGGCCGACCCTGCGGTCGGCCCCACGGCGTATCCCATCAACACAGTGCACGTTCTCCCAGATGACTCCTCACAACGATTCTCGTCGGCATCTCCCGGACCCGATTGGCCCGTGCCGTATTCCCTTGTCGTGACGTCTACTCTAGGAGGCCAACCTTGTGGGAGACCCGAGGCAACCTGAGAAAACCCTGTGACTTTATAGGTTCGCGCCCCGGACTTCTTGTCCGGGGCGCGAACCCAGGTGCCGGAAGCACCTAGCGACATGGAATCAGGCGCTCAACTCCACTGGCCCGAATCGGAGAAGTAGTACCACTTCCATCCGATCCAGACCCAGCCGGTAGCCATCGCGCCCGAAGGCTGCAGGTAGTACCAGGAGTCGCCGATCTGCAGCCAGCCGGTGACCATCGCACCGTCGGCCGGGCTCAGGTAGTACCAAGTGCCGCGGATCATCATCCACCCCGTGGCCATCGCGCCACTGTCGGGGTTGAGGAAGAACCACGATCCGCCGACCCTGACCCAACCGGTCGTCATGACGCCTTCGGGGCTCATGTAGAACCAGGAAGAGCCGAGGTGCAGCCAGCCGGTAGCCATCGCGCCGGTTGCCTCATCCAGGTAGAACCACGACGCGCCTTGTTTCACCCAGCCAACAGCCTGGGCGCCCGATGCCTGGTGGTAGAACCACGATCCCTGGTCCTTGACCCAGCCGGTGCGCATGTAACCGGACTCGTCGAAACGATAGACGGATCCGCCAATCACGAGCGCGGTGTCCTTCGGGAAGGACCCATCGGCCAGGCGATACCACCAACCGCGCGCGTCACTCATCCACGCGCCCTCCGCCGGAGCCGGGTCCGGGTTGGGTGCCGGGTCCGGGTTGGGTGCGGGGTCCGGGTTGGGTGCGGGGTCCGGGTTGGGTGCGGGGTCCGGGTTGGGTGCCGGGTCCGGGTTGGGTGCCGGGTCCGGGTTGGGTGCCGGGTCCGGGTTGGGCGCCGGGTCCGGGTTGGGCGCCGGGTCCGGCGTCGGTTCGGGGGCACCCGGCATCGCCAGACGCACCCTATTCGTCACGTACGAGGCGTCGCGCACCTCGACGCGCAGAGCAACGTCGGTGCCGGTCGGGGTCCACGGGAAGGTCGCGGAGGCCACGGGCGCGCGGTCCCCGTTATCCGTCATCGCGGTCCAGTCACGAACCAGCGTCTCGGTGCCATCCGCACCGACCTGCACGGCGCGAACCTGCGACGTACCAGCGATGCCACCCGTCACGGACGCGGTCACGTCCACGGGCGTGCCAGCCGGACCCGTCAGCGTATACCCAGCCCCGGCCTCGGCAATGCCGGTACCGGACAGGGCCACCGCCGGGAGCGTGATGCTGTGCAGCTGCGCGACGTCGATACCCGCTGACTCAAGCGCAGCCTTGGCGACGTTCCACGCTGCAGAACCCTCGGGGGCGACGACGTAGACCTGCGTGTCCGCCTTCTTCTCGTCGCTCAGCTCGGGCTCGAGGTCGAGGCGGGTCAGCGTGGAGGGCAGCACGAGGACGCGCGGCACGTCAACGCCGAAGGACACGGAGGTCATGCCCTCGCCGAAGAAGGCGCTCTGGCGACGACCGTTCGTCGGGCGACCGTCGTAGACGAAGGAGCCGTCCACGCCGCCGCGCACGATGATGCGGCGAGGCATCGGAACCCAGCTGCCCTCCATGCGGATCGAGCGCACCTTCGTGCCGTACTCGACGACCTCCAGGGAGTTGTTGACGACGCCGGTCGAGCGCTCCACCGAGTCCGGGATGACCAGCTCGGTCAGGGCCTTGCACTCGGCGAAGGCCTCGTCGCCGATGACCCTCAGGCCAGCGGGCAGGACGACGCGCGTGAGCGTCTTGTTGGCGCGGAACGCCGCGGCACCGATCTCGACCGTGCCCGCGCGCACCGTGTAATCGGTGAGCGAGTTCGCGGCCGGGGACAGAATCAGGTGCAAGCCGTCGTCCGCCTTGCGGTACAGGACGTTGCTGTCGGCCGAGTACACCGTGTTGGTCTCGGCAACGGTCAGCGACGCGATCTTGTTGGAGTTGTACAGCGCGGTCTCGCCGAAGGAAGTCACACCCGCACCGATGTGGAACGAGGTCAGGGTGCCCGTCTCCGAGAAGGCCTGCTCACCAACAGTGGTCACCGAATCCGGCAGCGTCACGGAGGACTGGCCTGCGCGGCTGAAAGCGAAGTCACCGATGGAGACCAGCCTGCCCAGCTCTGGCCGGTAGTTGACGCTCAGCTTGGAGCCGCTGGACTCAAAGGCGCTGCCCTTGATCGTGACGGTGCCGCCCAGGTCAACGGTTTCCAGCTTGCTCGCGTTGCAGAACGCGCAGGTTCCGATCGTCTCGAAGCCCTCGGGCAGGGTGAGCGAGGTCAGCGAGGAGAGGCGGAAGGCCTCGTCGCCGATCGAGCGCAGAGACGCGGGCAGGGTCACGGTCACCAGCCCGGACTCCGTGAACGCCCGGTTCGCGATCTCAGTGGTCCCATCCATCACCGTGTACGTTCCGCCGGAGTTCTTCGCCGTCGGGTACAGGATCAGGCGCGAGTGGTCCTTGGAGTACAGGACGCCATCCACGCTGTCGTAGAACGGGTTGTCCGCATCGACCTCGACGCTGGTCAGCGCGCGGGTCTCCGCGTATCCAGAGGTCACCGATTCGCCGGAGACCTTCGGACCGAAGGACAGCGTCGTCAGAGTCCTGACGTAGTCGATGAACTCGGCGCCAATCGTCGCGACGGAACGCGGCAGGGCCAGCACCTCCAGGGACGTGTGCGCGAAGGCGCGATCACCGATCGACGTCAGCTGCGAGGGGGCAGCCTTGTCGTCCTGGAAGGTGATCTTCTTGAGCGAGGAGTAGATGAACGCCTCGTTGCCGATGGTGCGCACACCGGCGGGGATCGTCACGTTCTCCACGGTCGAGCTGGCGAATGCGCGCTCGCCGATGTCGGTGACGCCCTCGGGGATGACGACGTCGGTCGCGCTGCCCTTGTAGGTGGTCAGCACGCCACTGTCGTCGATCACGAAGTCGTCGGCGTCGGCGGAACGCACAGTCACGGGGATCTGCGCGGTCTTAGCCGTGCCAGCCTCGTTCGTGACGGTCGCGCTCAGCGTGCCGACACCCGCGTGATCGCCGCCCGTCAGGGTCGCCGTCATCGACTCGGTTCCGGCCACGACGGTCGCCAGATCGGCGGGTTCGACGCTCCAGGTGACCTCACGGCCAGCCAGCGAGGGAGCCAGGTACGCCTTGAGGGAGGCCTCCTCCCCCACCTTCACGGCGACGGAGGTCTGCGCGAGTTCGATGCCCGCGTCCTCGGAGATTTCACGCACGTGGACCGTCGCGGAGGCCGACAGAGTCGGCTGGGAAGCGTCGGTCACGGTGATCGTCGCGTCGCCCGCGGCCACAGCGCTCACCTCGCCGGTCTCGCTCACGGTCGCCACGGCCTCGTCCGAGGAGGACCACACCAGGTCGGTCACGTTGGCGTTCGTCGGCTCGTAGGAGGCGGTCAGAGAGACCTTCTCGCCGGCAACAACCGTGGACTCGGCCGGGGTCAGCGTCAGCGAGGTCATCGGGATGGTCTGGAAGCGGATCTGCTGGCGGGCCTGGTTCTTGCCCCAGTCCCAGGCGTACAGGTAGGAGGTCGCCGGGTCGGACGAATCCGCGCGGTCGACCAGGTCCGCCCACTTGATCTCGTAGTGCTTGGAGTAGGTGCCGTCGGCCGCTCGGTTCGCGCCCACGGCCTCCTTCTCGTCGTAGTAGTGGCGAGACGTGGGAGACTCGGAGAACGCGATACCCGCCAGCGGCGAGTTATCGGCGACGTCGAAGGAGACGACGCGCGCGTCGCCCTCACCGGTCACGGCGACGTTCGAAATAGTGGGCGCCTGGGTGTCCAGCGCGAACTCCCACGTCAGCTCCTGCTTGGTGGAGGAGGGCGCGACCGAGGAGGCCTCGATCGTCAGCTTGTAACGACCGTCGGGCAACTCGTTGCCGTCCTTGTCGAAGCCGTCGAAGACCGGGTTGTTGCCCTCCTGGCTCTCCACGGGCTGCACGGCGCCCGCGGCGAAGCTGAACAGGGATTTCTTCGCGCGCTGGAAGGTATAGGAGCGCACGGTGTCCCCGGCCTCGTTCGTGTACGTGTAGGTCAGCTCCGGCGTGTTACGCAGCATGCACGTGCGCGGAAGCATCTTGTTGGGTGCTTCCTGGGCCGCGGAGCGCGACATGATGAAGTAGGCGGGATCGACCGCGCGCACGGACATCGGGTCCTGGCCGACCAGCGGGTTCAGGGCGCCCAGGGGCACGTCCGTCGCCGGGTTCATCAGGGTCGAGGAACAGGCGTGCGCGGTGCTGGTCTTGCCGTCGTACCACTTGCCGTCGAAGACTGCGGGCGCGCCCCAGGAACCATAGAAGCCCATGTAGGGAACCGTCAGGTCGGGAGCTCCGTCGGTGCTCGTGAAGGTCACGGCGCCGTCGATGAAGGTGCCCTTGGGCGCGTTCGCGTTCGCGTACGAGGCGAAGGCCGAGCGCGGGGTCACGGTGACGGTCACGGTGGCGCTCGACTTGGCGGGCACGGTCACGGACTCGGAGGAGAAGGTCAGGTCGATGCCCTGCCCCGCCCAGTTGGTGGAGTGCTCGGTGAAGAGCTCACCCTCGACGATCTCGGACAGCGCCTGGCCGCCGAGCGTGTAGGTGTGGGCCTCGGTCGACATGTTCGTGAGCTCCACCTGGAAGCTCCAGCCCGACGTACCGTCTCCCAGGTCAGCCTTGGGGCGCGAAGGGTTGGCAGCTCCCACCACGGTCGGGTACACGTACGAGGTCGTGGCCGCGACCGCGTCCACCTGACCTGCGCCGACGCGACGCGGGGAGTAGTAGGTGCCGTTGTTCTGATCGACGTCCAGCAGCGGGTGGGCGGTGCCCATCAGGAAGTTGGTGACGATCGTCGTCTTCTCGTAGGCCGACAGGGAGGCGAACTCCGGGTCCTCATTGAGGCGCTGGCGCACGAGCGTCGTGATGCCCGCAACCTGCGGGGTCGCCATGGACGTACCGGACATCGATCGGTATTCATTGCCCAGGACCGCTGCCACAATGTTGCCGCCGGGGGCCGCAACCTCGGGCTTGAGGGTCAGGTTCGGGGTGACGCCCCACGACGTGAAGTCGGAGATCGTGGGATTGTTCGAGGCCAGCTCGAGGCCCGCGTGCGGGTTGGAGATGGAGATGGAGTGAGAGTCGGCGGCGTTGATGGCCTCGATCAGCGCGTCCTTCTCCTTCTTCGTGATGGTCACGGTGGGCAACGTGTGCGTGGACTCGATGGTCGCCACGTAGGGGGTGTCCGTCTCGTCAGCGTCGCCGATGATGAGGGCGGCGGGCGTCGAGCTCAGCTTGGTCAGCGCGCTGACCTTGGCCTCGTGCGTCATGTCCGCGCCGGTCGCGCTGTCCGATCCGCCGCGGTCCTCCAGGACGATGACGTTGGACAGGTCACCGGGGTGCTGCGCAACCATCGTCTCCAGGGCTGCCGCGTCGCCGATTCCGCCGTAGATAACGGTGTAGGTGCCCTCCGTGATGTCCAGCAGGCTGGGCACGAAAGCGTCCTTGAGTCCGCGGGACTTGCGGTAGACAACCTTCTTGTCACCATAGGTCAGGTAGGGCAGGGCGTCCTGGTTGTTGACCGAGGCAATGGCCAGGGTCGAGCCGTAGGAAGCGGGTTCGGAGACCGTGCCCGCGTCGGGGTCGGTCGCATAGGGCTTGCCCTTACCCGAGTAGTTCGAGAAGGCGCTCGAGTAGGAGTTGCCAGCGGCGGCGTTGACGGTCACACCGGCTGCTGCGAGGTTGTTGTACACCTCGGAGTAGACGGTTCCAGCCTCGGTACCCATGCCCGCATCGTCACCGAGCGAGAGATTGATCGAGTCGGGCCTAAGGACGACCGCGTCGTCGAGGGCCGCCAGCACGGTGCTGTCCGGGATTGCCCCGTCCTTGTCGGTGGCAACCTTGGCCACGATGATCTGGGCGTTGGGCGCGGTGCCCTGCAGGTCGGGCGCATTGGCGGCCGCGATGGCGGCGACGTGCGTGCCGTGGGACAGGTCCTTGGTGGAGGTGGGCAGCACGTTGGCGTCGTTGTCGGCGTAGTCGAAGACGAAGGGGATCTTCGCGTTGATGTAGGCACCGGTCTTGCCGTGGCTCAGCTGGCTGGCGAGGACCTCGACGTCATGCTGCGACAGGCGCACGGATACGTCGTCCATGGACCCGGAGAAGGCCTGGTGGGTGGACTCGATACCCGTGTCGATGACCTCGATGACCTGGTTGTCGCCCTTTTGCGGGGTCTGGTTCGCGCGGGTCATCTCAAGGGAGGACCCGTTCTTCAGCTCGGGGTTCACGGCGTCCACGCCGGCCACGCCGGTGTCGCCGTCGACGACCATCGGCTTGTGGTGGCGTTCGATGAAGGCGGTCTTGACGCCCTCGGTGCCCTTGATGGCCTCGAGCGCGGCGGCGGGTGCCTCAATCGCGAAGCCGTCGAAGGCGTTGGTGTAGTCACGCACGTGCGTGATGGAGGCGCCGGGGAACTCAGCCTCGATCGAGGCCGCGACGCGGTCCTTGACGGTCTGGTGCTTGGTGGAGAAGGAATGGCCGAAGGCGCGCTGCGTCCAGGGCACTCCCGCGTTCGTTCCCTCCATCTGGACGATAAACGTGGTCGGGGTGTCGTCGGCAGGCTCGGGGGTGGTGCTCGCGCTGTCTTCCCCAGCCTCGTCGGCGGTGTCGGAGGGCGCGGGGGCTGCCGATTGCGCGTCGGCGGACGAGGCCTGGGTGTCCTCAGTCCCCTGCGTCGGGCTCTGCGCGGCGGCGCCGGATTGCGTCTGGTTCTCATCATCGGCAGCGAAGGCTGCCGGAATACTGACTGTGGTCGCTGCGAGGGCGCCGGTTACTACCAGCGCCAGCGCCGTGATTGATCGATGGGACATCCGTGGCTCACTTAGTTGACAACTGGGCGTGGGGCGCGTCGCGTCACGGTGACACACCCAGTGTCAAGACTAGAGCGGGGAGCCTGTAAAAACTAACCTCATCCGCCTTTATTCTCGGCATCTGTCAAGGGCTTTACCCTCGACGATTGATAGGGTAGACTGCTCTATTTTAGTCTCACCTTAGTTGCAATAGTTTTGTATTATTTCGGCTGGTCCCACACGTAAAGCCTTCGCCAACCCAAGCGCGGGCACGCGCAGACACAAACCCGCCAGGAGGCCTCGGACATCAGTGCCCACGCCCCCCGGCGGGTGTGTGTATGATCGCGCCTCGAGGGCCCGATGCACTCAGAGAATGACGGCGGTTCCCGTCGCAATTGCGGCGAGCATACCGTTGTCGCTGCCGGCCGTGAAGTAGTCAACCTTCACGCCGACGACCGCGTTGGCACCCATCGCCTGCGCGCGTGCGCACATCTCGTTGACGGCCGTTGCGGCGGCGTTGCCGATCTCCTCCTCGTACTGGGAGGCGCGGCCGCCGAACATATTGGACAGGCTGGCGCCAAAGTCCTTGAAGACATTGACACCGGCGAACGTCTCGCCGGATACCATGCCGATGTAGCGCTTAATCGGCGTACCCTCAACGGTCGGGGTCGTCACCACAAGCATCATGTTCTCCTTTGGTTAGGTTGTGAACAGACCAACATTACCCGCATTCCCGCACGAAGGCTAGTAGGTCCGCGCCCGCACGGGAGGGGACCACCTGACAGCTCGGTGCAGACCGGGCCGCTGCAATTCGGACTGTTAGGCGTCGCCCGCGAGTTTGATCGGGTGCCGGATGATCGTCTTGAGTTTCTCGGGAGCTACCTTGCGGGCATCCGACAGGTAGACCTCGTGATGGCGCCGATCCTGCGACAGATCGATCACGTAACCCTGCTCGCGCGCGAAGGCATCCATGGCCTCGACCGTGGCGGGCTCATCATCGTAGCTGCCGACGTGCAGACATTGGACGCACAGCCCCTCGTCCACCTGAAGATACTCGGCGATTGAGCAGTCAATCTTCTTTTTCTTCGTCGCCTCCTGGACAGCCCAATCGAAGACTTCGAGCGTTACGAAGTCGGGCAGGCGAATGACGGCAGTCCAGTTGAAGGTCTCCTTGTGGGCGTAGTCGGCGCCCTCGATGCCCTCTTGCCACCAGAAGCCCTCAAGGGGAGGCACGACGAAGTCAACGTAGCCGTCTATCTGGCGGACGCCCTTCTTACTCATCTTGATGGTGTAGGAGATGGCGTACAGGACTGCGATTGCCTGCTGATAGGCACCGCTTTCCTCATTGGGGTCCCCACTACCGCGCACCGCCACGTATGTAATGGGCGGAACCTCGATGATGCCAGGGCCTTTCTTGGGGGCATAGAGCTCCTTGTATTCCTTCTTGAAGTCAAAGGCCATATCGCACTCCTTCGTTTGCCAGCCAGGATACCGCGATCCCCTCCCGTGAATCCACCTCCGCCGCGGCATCGCGGTGGTAGCATCCGATTGTCCACTCGATTCACGGGCGCGCCAATGCGCCCGACGCTCATGCGGGGCAACGCCATGAACATGCACGTCTACGGCTCCAGCGCCGACGACTCCCCCACCGTCCTCCTTATTCACCCAATGCTGTCGTCGGCCTCGCGCATGAAGGCCGCAGTCGCCGACCACATGGGCGACGGGCTGCGTTTCCTCATACCGGACCTGTCCGCCCACGGGGACGAGGCCTCGGCCCCCTACGTGTCGGCGGCGGCGGAGGCGGCGGCGATCCACGAGTGTCTGTCCTCCCACGGGGTGCGTCGCCTATCGCTGGGTTTCGGGGCGTCGCTCGGCGGGGTTATCCTGTTCGAGCTGCTGCGATTCCCGGACCTCTCGTTCAATCGGCTGTTCATCGAGGGAGTGAGCTTCTACTCGGGCGGCCCCGTAGCCCGAATCAGCGGGGCCGTTCTCAGCCGAGTCATAATCGCGAAGCACCGAAAGGCCGTGCACGACCCCGAGGCGGGGGCACGCAAGCTCGCGCGCCTCTACGGCGAGGATGCCGCACGCTCGATGGTTGCTAGTTTCGCCGCAATGAGCGAGGAGAACATCCGCGCGATCGTGCGCGACTGCTCGCATGTCAGCCTGCCACCCCTCTCCCCCACCATTCAGCGACGCTGCACCTTCGCGTACGGGCAGAAAGACTCGGACCTGCGGCTCGCGCGCCGCGTGATCCCTCGCCTCTATCCGGAGGCCGAACTGCGCATCTGGCCCGGCTGGGGACACTGCGAGCGCATGAGCCGCGACTCGGTCACCTACGGGGCGATGCTGCGGAACGTCGCCCTGGGCTCGGCATCTACTGATCGTTCGTGAAGGAGGCGATCACGCAGGGAATTCGACCTCGCACGACGCGGTAGGTGACGCCCGTGCAGCCCATGCGCTCAAAGAATGCCCGGTAGGATGCCGGGTCGAAGTGCTCCTGGAAGTGCACGCCGAATCGGGAGATCAGCCTCAGGAACATGGTGTGCGCGCGCTTCTTGGGAATCACGTAGGTAGGAACAATGATCGTGCCGCCCGGGCGCACGACCCGCTTGAGCTCCTTGAGCGCGTCGCCCGGTTCAGGCAGCAAGTGGATGACGTTGCCCGCCACGGCCACATCGAAGGAATCGGCGGCGTAGCGTAGGGCCGTGATGTCGGCTTGCTCGACGGTGACGTTCGAGTGTGTCGCGAGCTTCTTACGGGCTTGCGAGAGCATGCCCTCGGAGTAGTCCGTGGCGACCAGGCGGGCGCACACCGGGGCAATAGCGACGCTGATCGCGCCGGTGCCGCACGCACATTCGAGGACACGGTCATCGGGGCGGATCATGCGCGCGACCGCCTCGCCCGTGCCGTCATAAACAGCTCGGTTGAACGTGTTTTCGAAGAAGTCGTACAGCGGTGCAACCCGATCCCAAATCATGCCAGCACCTCCGTGTGCTTGTGCGTTGCGCAGGCCTTGAGCCATCACGATACAGGAAATGCTACGCCCGAGAAGGCGGCCCCGGGGCGAAACGGGGTTCTGCGCACGGGGACATATCCGCGGGGGACACGCGGATAGGTTATGCGGATACGGATAGGATATTCGCATGCGGATATGTTAATAAGCTATCCCCATCGTCATGACCTATCCGCATGTTCGTAACCTCTCCGCGTAGTCACAGCCCGCGCACGAATCTGCCTGTTGCCTGCGCTTGCTACTTCCGCACGCGGCGCGCGTGGATGACGGCACCGACGCCGTGGGCGACGAAGCCGAGCAGGCTGTAGCCCACCCCGTAGATGAGGGCGCTGTCGTTGAAGAACAGGTACATCGGCGCCAGGAAACACACGAAGGGCGCGAGCAGCCACAGGAGGCTGAAGCCCTCCTTCACACCATCCCAGGCGCCGAAAACCATCGCGAGTACCGGCAGGATCGCGAGCAGAATCAGGAACGCGGCGCTCT
>ERZ773018.389-NODE-389-length-27185-cov-5.205050_pt1 | contig 27185 bp, 32 predicted proteins | sample MGYA00580840_ERZ773018 | MGnify/ENA primary metagenome ERZ773018 (study PRJEB29015, sample SAMEA2738125) | human oral metagenome | biome: human oral; feature: human-associated habitat; material: saliva | place: China | collected 2256 ... | reverse complement strand
TTGAGTGAATTGCTTTTGAATTGTTACATCGTTTCCTAGCAAGAATTCGTTGATAGTGTCGAACTTTTTCATATAAAGGATTCAATGACTCTGGTTTTAGACTTATTCGTCCTCCCGTAGTATCGAAGTGGTCAACATTAGCGTCTACTGCATTCTGTTTACCTGTCTTTGGTGATATAGTTGGTTCAACATCTATAGTGAAAGTAGCAGTATACTTATTATTTACTCGAATAATTGAGCAGTATGTGATTTTACCATCTGGAATAGTTAATCCTCTAAATCGAATAGTATACCAATTTCCTTGATGACCTCTAGGTTTATCTAGTAATAGTTTACCACCACGAATAGAAGCTCTATCCGTTTTGAATCCTTGTTTTGGTGACTTCTTTGTTTTAAATGTTGGTCTACCAGCAGTATCTTGATTATTGAAAAATAACTTCCACGATTTTGCTAAATCTTTGACAGCTTGCTGTAAAACTCTCGAAGACAATCCGTATTGCCAATCTTCTTTTTGTTCCACTAACTCACTCTGCACACTATAATGTGATGGAATTGGATATTGATTTAGCAATTCTTGTTCTTCCATCGTTAGTGAATTCACATCATTTTTGAGTTTATCGACGACCGATTCTGGAAGTCCAATTAATCTTGACTCATATTGGTCATTCCAACAAGAAATTGCTTTGTTCCAACAGTAACGTCTATAGTCACACAATGAATCTAAAACATGTTTCATCGTCTTATTCGGATAAAGCCTTACTTGATAATTGAGTTTCATGCAATAAAACCTCCTTTCTATAGTTTCTACCTGTCCACATTTCATCACATGTTAGTACATTTGTCAACAATTTTATGTGCTATGAACGAACTCCATATTAATTTCCTTTCTCTGTTGTAATGTTATACACGTTAATAGTAATTGTGACCGCAACTATCCAACTCGCAATCGCTATTACAAATATTCCTAATCCAACCACGAGTCCTAAATCTTGAAAATCATTTACATAACTCACAAGAAATGTTAGAGTTGTTACTGCGAATAGTAGCCATGATAGTATCATACCAATGTAGTGTAACGTCACAATTGTAAAACTTTTAGTCACATCTCTCCAATTAATCTTGTTCATCACACCGTACCAACTTTGTTCTGTTTGTACATCTTCGATACTCCGTAAACTACAATTAATTGAATAATAAGTGTCGCTACAATCACAATTGATGATTTAGACCATCCAGTGATTGCTGCTAACTCACTGGTAGCACCTTCAAATAATGTTGCGAGTGCTAGTGCGATAGCTGATACTAGTAATATGATACCAGCTACTTGTAACTGTTCTCGCACCAAAGCATTGTTATATTTTACTTCCATTCTATTTTTACAAATAGTCTCTAGTTTATGTTCCAAGTTCATTCTTAATCATTCCTTTCGTGAATTGTTTCACAATCTTTCTACATCCTAGAAAGCTTCATGTCCTAGCTCTTGTTCATATTCCTTAAATAAATCAATGATATGTGTATTCATCAGCTTATCAAAAGTTTGTTTTTCACACCAATAAATAAATTCAATCTCATACGGTTCTCGACCGATGTGAGCTGAATATTTCGTGTGGTATCTTGCTTTCACCACGTCACATAATGTACGTAAGTGTTTTAGCTTACTATAAAAGTCGTATTTCACTTTGAACATATATCCATTCATATCTTCAACGACAAGACCTTCCAATTCTCGATTTTTCTTTTGTTTTGCAACATATCGCATGAATGTTTCAATGTCGTCAAATGTCTCCACAACTTCTTTCTTGCTAAAGAAATCTGATTCAATTTGTAATTGGTCTAAAACCATATCTGAGAACGGACGATTTACGTCAATTCCACCAATATCGTATGTGTTTTCGATTGCGTCTAAAATCAACAATTTATTCTTATCAAAGTCAATGATGTGTCGGTCGCTCAAGTGCATCACCTCAAACGTGAATGAACAGTGATATTTTTCTGAAAGTTCTTTCAGTTGTTTCTTTTCATTGTCTGTTAAGTTTCCAAAAATTTCCTTGAAGTAATCTACGTACTCACCAGAAGTTGTAGACTTACATGCTAACACCAACTCTCCATTCACGACTGACGCCATTCCTAAAAATCCGTTGTATTTCTTATACGCTGTAATTGGAAACGCTAATGTCTCACGTAACGTGCCTACTTGCGTTTCTTCACGTTCGTATAAATTGAAGAATTTATTATAAGAACGAATTGCGATGTCACCAGTCTTATCATCTACAAACAAGCCACGTGCTTTAATCGTGTTGCTCGTCCAGTTTTTCTTACGGAATACGCTATCCTTGAAGTTTAACGAATATAATCCTTCTTCTTCCATGTGTTTTACTCGAACATGTCGGTCAATCATCATTCGATTTGTGACCTCATTCGATGTCAATGGAAAAATGTTTCCAAATTCTGAACCCTCGCTATAATCACGAGTTACTTTATTTCTATACTCATGTAACGCATGACCGTCTTTGTCAATTTCTAAAACTCGTAAGTTGCCACCAAACTCAACGCCACACTCTAAACAAATAGAATGCTCAGTAGATGGTGTGCTTCGGTGTCCATGTACTTGAATGAATCCTTGAGTTTTACCTTCTTTATAAGATTTTTCCCAACAATCATCAATATGAGTGTCATAGTCTCCAACACCACGAACTAATTGGATTCCCGGAATCAATGTCATTTGTGGTAACGCTGAAATCCCAGCATGGTTTACAAAGTATTTACGACCGTGGAATTCAAACGCATACGCCAATCGTAGTCGACTAGTCATCTCACGTACTTGTTTCTTCAATTCTTTCTCATCAACAGTGTTTACTGGAATTCCAGTATCCACTTTCTTTTCTGAACCCTCATACGGTCTTAACCATAATGTATGATTCTCGTATCGGAGATATGGTCTGTCGCCAAATGATTCAATGTTCGTTACAACACCGTCGATTGCATAAACTTGCTTACCATCCGCATTTGTAACCACTTCGACCACAAAGTCTTCTTTGTTCTTGTATTGTAACAATTGTCGTAATGTACGATGTGTGAACTCATGCGATAATTTAGTATCCCAGTCGTCCGCCCATTGCATTAATGTTGTGTCGTGGTTTCCTTCAACTAAAATAACGTTCTTTCGTTTATAAATACTTAACATAAAGTCAAGTACTTCTTTGTTTTCAATCCCACGGTCAAGCATATCTCCAGCAAATACGTACAATATACGATTATTCAACTCACTACCAATCGCTTCATTCAACACAGTATAACACCCTTGAATGTCACCAATGATTTTAATATTGTCATACTCATCTGTCACGTCAGCTACGTAATAGTTCATAATCTCAGATACGTCTTCGATTTTAGTCGCAAAGTTATCGATTGATGAATGTTGTAATAATGTGTAAATGCGTTCAATTTCTTTCACTGGTACTCGTTTATGTTCTTCACGAGCATAGTTTCGACGCATTAATTCTTCCCACTCAACATTGAACTCTTTGTAGAACACTTGATAACGATACTTCTTAATCAATTTTCGATATTTTGAAATTGTGTTTTCGTTAGAATGTGTTGCGTCAATGACTGTAAAGTCTCCATTTTTCATTCGTTCTTCCAATGTTGCCATTAACATCTTTGCTGCTAACACATCATTCTTTTGTGGAATCACCATTGTTCCATCTTCCGTCAAAATTGGATTTGCTAGTAATTGTCTGAATTTATCTGTTTCTAACACATAGTTTTCTAAGTTATTTTCTTTAATCCAAGTGGATTTCCCCGCTCCCGGAGCACCACGTAATAGTAATAATGTTCTCATTTCATAATTCCTTTCAGTCGTTAATCTTCAATATTAATAACAATGTTATCGTCATCTTCACCGTATTTGTTGATATGTTCAATCATTGCTCTCACAAAGTTGTCAGTGCAACCTTTAAAGTTAATAGTTTCTAACTCACCGTTCTTATATATGCAAGATTTCGTGTTACTTTCGAATTCGGTTTTGTCGCACGCCAAGTCACAATTGTAAAATATCAATTCACGAATGCTTGAGTCAGCAACTAGACGTGTAACATCGTGAAATTTAGTGGACACGAATCCCACTACTTCTCGATTCTTGCAGCCACGAAACATTCCCTTAGCTCGCAATCGTCCTCCTATAATCTTCGTTAATCGGTCAGAATCGAAATTAGATTCATTGAACATGAAACTAGCGTCCACATCCACGTCATCAAAATTAATCCCATAACCGACCGTTTGTACATTCATCTGAGCAAACATCCCTTTGCAATTCTGGAAATCTCCTTTAAAATCACCATCTATCCAAATCATCTTTCCATTGAATACTGAAATTCCATTTTCGTCTAAAATTCCATTAAGATATGGTTTTTGCTGAACGTATCCAACTGGTAATTTGAACCTACCGATGTTCACATTACTGTCAGTGTCAGTATCAAATTCAAAAACTCCATCATCACTTTTTCCTACAAGTCTTAATTCGTGTAATGGTGATTCCAAGATTGCTCGTCCGAAATCATGTACATTATCAAATGTTTTAATTGACATCTCCATTCCCCCCTGTTTCTTTTTTAATCTTCAATCGTTATCATCAAAAAATCATTCGGTTTTCCATATTTCTTAACATTGTCTATTATCGCATTTACGAACACATCTGAGCAATTAACGATATTGATTTTCTCTGGTGAATCCCCGCTATGGATACAACCAGTTATCTCAGCTTCAAAATCCAAGTGATGACAAGCCAAGTCACAATTCTCAAATGTGAGCACTTTAATCTCGGAATTTTCCGTGATTCCATTAAAATCCAGAAACCGAGTATTCCTAAACAGCACTTCCTCCACTCCGGTAGAGTTAACAAACATTCTCGCTGCATTCAAATCTCCATCTCGTATCACAAGTGGTGATTTACTTGTTTTAACGTTCGCACCGTCAAACATACAGTTGACATTAATGGCGTTGTTGTCGAATTTAACAAAATCACTCGAAAAGTAGACACTCATATTTCTAAATATGCTAAGACCACATTCCATTCCGTTAAATGAGTTATATGTTAGTTCGATAAACTTTTTCTGAAAGACAGCATTTCCATCTTTATCTTTAATGTCGATTAAACTAATATTATGTAGTAACGGATTGCACCAAAGAGAAAAAGACTTGTCCAAATCCTGCCATTCGTAAAGTGAGTCTGTTCTTCGTCCTCCAAACTTAACTCCTCTGCCACTAGAATCTGCAACCTTTTGAGCAAACTCTGTCACGCCATCATATCCTATTCTCATTTACGTCCACCTTTCTTGATTATTGTCATTAACCTATAAAGTTCCTTATGATTTATTATATCACAGCTGTCAATAGAGTACAGACCTAAAATAAAAAGATGGTCTATCAAACCATCTTTAGTCCTTAATGTCAATCTTCAAATCTGGAAATGCATCCTTGTCTCTATTCACCAAGTCCACCATATACTCTACGAATCGTGGGTCGCAACTCTGTAATGTGAGCCACTTCAATCCTAGTGGTAAAACGTCAAGTGCTGATAGTCTTAAATCCAATGCGTTTGGTTCAATGTCTAAAAACTGACATTGGAAAAATGACATTACTTCAATGCTACTATTGACCGCTAGTCCTTCAAGACCGTGTAACGAACTACCATTAAATCCAAGTCCTCGAATTCCTTTAGTTGAATTAAATGCGTTTTTCACATAAAGCGAACCGTTCCGAATAGCAACTCCGTAGCTCAACCCATCAAAAACAACCCCACTAAACATGTTCTCAATAGATGTATTTTTATCCTCAAAATCAAGTTTTTCATCACTCACCTTAACTTTACAATCTTGAAATAATCTAGCGTAGCTATCAAGATTCTCAATTGTGACAGTACCGATAACTAAAGTCTTGTTACGGAAAACTGACGCTCCCAAACTGTTAACAACATTCTTCATCTGAAACGTATCATTCAACGAGCTTGGCATTCTTACAATATTACAATCTTCACGTACGCCCCACATGTCGTTCTCCAACTTACCACCAAATCCAAATTCTTGATGGTCAGACTTCGTCACAATATCAGCAAATCTAGTCATGTTATCGTACAACTTATAATAAACTTGGTCTGTCACGATAAAACTCCCTTCAATCTAAAATCTCAATTTCCAATCGTGGGTATAAATCCCACTCACCATCAAACAACTTCATTACTAACTCCACAAAATCTTTAGAACAGTTTCTAAGCATCAGCTTTTCAATCTTCGAGCCGAAGACTGTAAGAGCTGACACATCGTCATATGTCACAAGATAGTCATTATCAAGAATGAATTTACATTTCGTAAACTCAAGCTCTCGAATATCACTACCGACTGTCAATTTACGCAAGTCAGCCAAATTACAATTATCAAATACTAATTTACTCAATCCCTTCGAATTTCGAAACATCGAATTCACTTTCAACGCACTATCGTCTATAGCCACGTTCATATCTTGAGTAATAAATATCGCCGATTCAAATATACTAGAAACATCTGTTGTCACTCTAAGAGAAAAACATAATCTATCATTGTTTCCACAACGTTCAATCGTACAATTTTTGAATGTATTTCTGTAATTAAAATCGTAAAGTTCACTACTCCATGACATATGATATGGTAGTTTAATTCGTTTAGTTAATCCTGTTTCATTTACCGAACAAACAGTACCCAATGAATTAAGTGGTAATCTGAATTTATCACCGTCAATAGTCAACATGTATCCAGATGACGAGTCAACGTATCCATCAAATAAAAGCATATCCGATTCCGACATGTTCGCTGTTTTTCCAAAATTAATAGCTGCTTCTCTATCTGTACCAAAATTAATCCAATCTGACATGTATATCCTCCCATCACAAGACCTAGTCTGTAATATTAATTTCTAATTCTCTAAAGAACAGTGATGACTTCGATGTGAGTCTCATTAGTACTTCAATCAAAGAGCTGTCACAATCTCGTAAGTTTACAGTTGTAGTATTATGTCCAAATATATCATCCAAACAAGTCGCTTCTAATCGTTTTTCCCACGATTTTAGTTGTGAATAATCTTTTGCGACATACTTACAACCCTCGAATGTGACGCACTCTATCTCACTATCACTCACTAATCCAACTAATGATGACAACTCACAGTTCTTAAAAGTCACATTAGCCAGCCCTTTACTACTACCAAACATGTGAGCTACCTCAATTGAGCTATCTTTAATTGTGAGTCCATTTTTAAAATCCGAAAAATTCGACCTGTGAAAAAATCCTTCCATGTCAAGTTGTGTACCTTCAATTGAAAACTCATTATCCAAAAATCGATTGACAATGTTACACCCAGCAAGAGTTCTCTTGAATTTGACGGATTTACCACTCTGCGTCGTATAATCTTCCAAGTAGCTAATCCGTCTCGGTAAAATGATTCTTTGTTTCAGTCCAAGTGCTGCAACTTTACGAACTATACCATCGTAATCATCCACTGGTACTTCCATGTATAACATCCCATCCACATCGTCAATACTTACTAGATAAGTACCATTTTCCGTACTACCCATGAATTTAACATACTCATAATCAAACTCATTCATCATATCAATAAAATCAAATTCACTATTATATTTCAACGTGTTTATCAATTTCGTCACCTCTATTCAACAATCTCAATTTCAAAATCACAATCGCTATAATCGTACTGTCTATATAAATGCATGATTGCTGCCACCAACTTATCATCACAGTTATTTAGCTCAATCCGTTTTATATTACCACCGAAAACTCCAAAAAGTGTAGATAGTTGTGTGTACATGTTAAAGTTCTCATCTAGCGAACACTCTTCGAATGTCACAGTTTCGACATCACTTTCAAAGAAAATGTCATCCATCGCAGTAAACTTACATTCATCAAAGTAAACATGACTCAATTGCTTACTACCACGAAACAACCCTTTAGCATTTAACCAACTTCTCGTAATCATCAAACTAACGTGAAAGTCCTCAAATGTCGAGCCACGAAACATTTCCGTCATGTCCACAAACTCCTCATTTGTAGTAATAATGTCACATTTGTGTCCATATCTATCACTGAATGCAATCACGCAATCACTAAATGTAAGATTATAAGTGATTGGTTTTACTTTACCAGAAAATGCGTCGGTGTAAATTCCAGTCTCCAATGCATATGGTAGTAAAACTGGTCTATCAATTCCTAAATTTTTCATTGAGACAATACGTCCGTCCAACGCGATTGGAGATGTAAACTCGCCCGTTACAGTGTTCAATTTCCACTCTTTCTCATCACCATGTGTCACAAACTTTAATGGATGAACATCCACTGATTGTAATGCTTCCGATAATTCTTTAGTTCTAGTAAACGTTTCCCAACTCATCACAATCTCTCCTTAATCTACAATATTAATTTCTAAATTCTCAAAACCATCCGCTTCGTCAAACATCCCAACGATAGTGTTTACAAATCCACAATCACAATTTTTTAATGTCAGTGTTTTCATATTAGTTTCGAAAACTTTACATGCCCCAATATCTTTATAGTCGTAGTGTTTATCACAGTCCAATAGTGAGCACTTTCTGAAAACGACATTCTCCACGTCTGAGTTCGTAAACAAATATTTCATATCTCCAAGCTTACAGTTGTCAAATGTGACTGTGTGTAGTCCTTTCGTACCCCAAAACATGCCAAATACTTTCAACCAACTGTCTTGGACGGTCAATCTACTTGTACAGTTCACGAATGTCGCCCAAGAGAACAACCAAAACACACTAATCTCAACTTGTCCAAAAATGATTTTAGAATCGAAATAATCTGGCGTGATAATTGCGTGGTCAAACGTACCATAATAAGATAACCCGATTGTCGGCATCACCTCTGGTAACACAATATGTTTCTTTACACCTCTCCAACCAGTTCCAACTATCTCATTTTTATTATTTGTCGGTAGTCTAAATGTATTATGGTATTTGTCCAATACGTAATCAGCCCCACCGCTAATGTATTCATATCTCAACTTTTCAGAACTCAGTTCATTAATTGCTTCAATGAATTCACTTTCTACCTTATAATACTCTTGCACTACCACTCACCTCTAATCTAAAATGTTAATTTCCAAATCTTTGAAATACTTGTTACCATCAAACATATTCATGATAGTGTTCACTAAGCTATTATCACAATTTTTCAACGTTAACGATGTCATATATCTATGGAAAACATCATCAGCGCATCCCATATAATCGCTGAAATCACATGAACTTGAACAATTCTCAAACGTCACGTGAGAAACACCTGAACCTACAAGAACCCCACTGAATCCCCACAGCAAACAATTCTTAAAAGTGACATTCTTCAATCCAGAACTACAATAAAACATCGAGCTTACTTCGATAAAACTATCACGAATTGTTAACTCACCACCAAAATTCCGAAACTCAGCACCTCTAAACATTCCTTCTGTGCTGATATATCTATCTTCAAAATAGAACTCATTGTATCTAAAGTTTGAAGAAATTCGTGATTCGGCAAATGTGTTAATGTACGACTTTCCAAATGAACTCATGTCCTTTGGTAATAGTATTTCCATACCTTGTAAATGTCCCCATTCACCACTAATGATACAGTCGTTAATATGCGGTAGAAGAAATTCACAATAGTCCTCATTGACCTTGTAAACACCATCGTCCGTCATCCCACCATATTTTAATGACGTCAAACCATGCTCAACACAAAAGTCACCACAACCAATAATGAAATCACTAACTGTCTTGTAATCCTTAAACATTTGTTCACCTCTAATCTAAAATCTCAATTTCTAAATTCTCAAAACCATCCACACTATCAAACATTCCCATAATCGTCGTGATAAAAGCAGAATCACAGTTCTTCATTGTTAGTTTATTCATACCACTAGCAAAAATCTCACTCGCACATCCAACGTAGTCATTGATTGAATCATCATCCAATATAATGGTACAATTCTCAAATTTAACAGTCTCAACGTCCGAGCCTACAAACAAGTCTCTTAACCCTATCAATTCGCAATCTGTAAATCTCACTTCATCCAATCCATATGAACAATAGAACATACTTCCAACATTAACTACGCTATCAACAATTTCTAATGAGAATGGTGAATCACTAGAGAAACTTGCTCCGTTGAACATGCTATGCACACTAACCGGATAATTCCCAAATGATAGTGTATTATTTCCATGTATGCAATATAAGTTAGCTACACAGAATACATGATTCCAGTGTAACTTCTCAGTTACTATCCTTGACGGTAACCGGACGTCTTTACCAGTCCTTTGACATATGCTCTGCCAATCAGCTCCTCGTACACGAGCGTCTTTAATTGGAAGTTTCAAGTGTCCCGCCGCAATATCCAACCAATACATGTCATCCTCACTCAAATCACGAAGTTTTAAATCATAAATACGTGAGTCTTGTATCGCTTTCAGTAAGTCATCACTCGTCTTGTATCCACGCCACATGTTTCATCTCTCCATTCCTAATATCTCACTTACAATCATAACACATCTGCAAATAGAGTACAGACCTAAATAAAAAGACGATGATTTCTCATCGTCCTAAGCTGGTATAATTTCAACAACAATCTCAGCTTCCGCTTCGTACCAACCCTCATCATCAATGTCCAACCCACATTCGCTCACAATAGCGGTCATACGAACCTGCTCCACTGACATCGACCAATTCTTTCGTGCGAATTCTTGAAATTCATCGAATGTCATAAGTGTGTTAATCCCACGTACATGATAACAAACGTCGTTTGCATAAGTACGGTGACGTTCTTCTTTTGCAACTGTTTCTAATAATAACATCTTTCCACCTCATCCACAATATGACCGCACTTACAAGTTTATAATTCCATGCCACACCGATGGACTACAATAATAAACTGTAAAGTGCGGTTTATAAATCTAATACACTAAAAATAAGTACTCATTAGACAATGAAAAATCATCGTCTTACACTGGAATTATTTCCATGATTGTTTCACCAGTACCATCAGCACGAGACACCCCTCGTGGTAGTACTAAATTTACAACCATCGACCCATTCTTTTGTGCGAACTCTTGGAATTCGTCATATGATAGTCTCAAATCTCCGATAATGTACACTACTTCATCCTTACATAGTATCGTACGTTGTCCCGATTTTGCAACATCTTCCAATAGTATTGTTCCATCATCTAGCATCATGCTATCACCTCATTTTTATTATAACCGCACCGTCCGAGCCATAATTCCATTCCACGTTAGATGGACTACAACAATGACTTATCAAGTGCGGTTGATAAATTCATTATATCAAAAAAGAGTGCTCGTGTGAAGCACTCTTTTAAATTTAGTTTTTATTTTCTACGTTTACGTGAACTGAAGTAAGCACCCACTCCAGTTAAACCTAGTACACTAGCGACACCACCGATAATACCCACACTTGTGTTTGGTAATTTCTTAGTAGTTGGAGCTTTTTTATCAACGTCAACACTAGTTGTTGGAGTTTTCGTTGTTGGAGTTTCCGTTGTTGGAGTCTCTGTTGTCAGAGCTTCAGTCGTTGGAGTCTCAGTCGTTGGAGTCTCAGTCGTTGATGATTCCCCTTGTTTGTAAATGTGAGTCACGTTTCCGTACTCATCAGTTTCCGTTTTCACAAATGAATAACCATCAAATGAATCCTTATCCTTCACACCAACCTCAACACCTCTCAACTCTTTACCACTCTCAGTAATCCACTTAGTAGTGTTATCGTAAATGTATTTTATAGTTGCGTCGTCGTCAATTTCTCTTTTGATATAAGTGTATCCAGTGAATTCTTCCTTAACCTCAATTCCGTCAACTTTTTCTTTTAATACTTTACCATTCACTGTTACCCAAACAGTGTGTGGATTCACTACATACGTCGCAACTCGAATCGTCCCGATAGCTTCCACGTCGAATGATGTTTCTTTCTGTGTAACATACTTATCCAATGCTTTTTCAAGCTTATCCAATTGCGAATCCAAATCCGCTTGAGCTACTGCTTGATATTCTTTGGCGTCTTTCACTGTCGGTACATCTTTTACAATGTCACCAATAATTAATTCAATTCCTAGTTCTTTAGCTTTAGCTGTTAGTTTATCAAATCGAGTTCTATTAACGTCAAATGCCTTCTTTTCCTTCTCATCAGCAAATGCAACAGCTGATGTTTGACCTACAAGAACAATCCCAGCTACTCCAAGACTTCCTAACTTAAATGATGATTTTTTCATCTAATCAATCCTTCCATGATTTAATAATAGTTTACCTTATAATTATAACAAAAATGAAAAACAGAATGCAATCCTTTTCTTCAAAATAAAAGAGAGTGACTGAAATCGACCCCTCATTCAACTATTATTTTCAAGTTCGTTTTATTTTTATTGCTTCAAACACTTGCAACCCGACATAGAATAATGTATAATACTTATTTAGAGATTACATTTAGTTTTAATGACTAAAAATTTAATTTAATTGGAGGAATAAAATAATGAAGTTTCCTAAATTTATGAAACCTAAAACATTATTTTCTGGCTTATCAGTAGCCGGAGCAATCGGATTATTTGCAATTGCAAATGGTTCATCTGTATCTGCGGATACAATCTCTGTTCAAAAATCAACGGATGACTGGAGTAACGGTATGATGTACTTCAAGAAAGATGGTGTTGATAGTTGGACAGATTATGTATTACTAAAACTAAACGGTCGTGTAGTATTCTGTTTAGACCCTTGGACAGAAGCCATCGAAGGTGCTGACTATGACTACAACAATTCAAAATACACGAAAGACGTTACAAATCTTGGTAAAGGTAATGTACCAGTGGACGAAGCAACTTTCCGTCGTTTAGAGCTTATTGCTTACTACGGATACTATGGTTCTTCTGACAAACGTGATTGGCGAGCAGTTATGACTCAAGCGTTAATCTGGAATGAACTTGGATATCAGCCAACTAAATTTACTGGTGACTTAACAATGACTGACTTTGAAAACTTCAAAGCAGAAGTTATGGAAAAAGTGAACAACCACCAAGCATTTACATCTTGGAATGGTTCAACACAACAAATCCAAAAAGGTCAAACAATTGAGTTGACAGACGAAAACAACGTTATCCAAAAATTAAGTATTCCATCAACACAAGATGGTTATACATTCTCATTAAATGGTAACGTATTATCAATCACAGCAACTCAAGATGCACCAAAAGAATCTAAAACATTCACATTCACAAGTGCTGATACTTCATATGAAGGTGCTTCTCTTGTTTGGTACAAGTGGGGTTCACAAACTGTTGGTGAGTTCAAAATCAAAGACGGAAACAGCGGTTCTGTGTCATTATCAACACAACCGGTCGAAGACGCAAATGAAGCCGAAGGTGCTTTCTACTTACGTAAAACAAACACTGACAAAGAAGGACTTGCTGGTGTTGAATTCGAAGTATTCCAAATTCAAAACGACGGTTCAGAGAAATCAATCGGTAAATTCAAAACTGATAAGGATGGACTTTTAACTGTTGAAGGTCTAGAAGCTGGTAAATACTACGTTCGTGAAGTAAAAGCAGCTGATGGATACAAACTAAGCGATAAGAAAATCGACTTTAACATCGTAGCTGGTCAAAAAGCTTCTGCTACTACAGCTACATTATTCCAAAATGAACGTGTACCAGTGATTAAAACTGATGCGACAAACGCTCAAACTGGAACTAAAGCTGTTTACAAGTTCGAGACTAAGAAAGAAGTCGCACACTTAACTAACTTGGACATCGGTAAAACATACATCGTTCGTACTTACGAAAACGACCGTGATACTGGAAAACAACGTTTACAAGTTCAAGAGAAGAAAATCGTAGCTACAGCTCACGAAATGGAAGTTGAATTTGAATACCCAGTATTAGAAGAAACAATCGGTCACTGGTCAGTGTTCGGTGAAGAATTACTTGACGAAGAAGGTAACATCTTAGCTTCTAACTTCGACTGGAATAACGACCGTGAAACAGTATACAACCGTAATCCTAAGTTGAACACAATTGCCCAAGTAAATGGTAAGAAAGTGACAACTGTCGGAGAAGACGGAAAAGTATCAGATACAATTAAATATCAAGATTTCGAGAAAGGTTCTCAAGTATTTGTTCGATTAGAAATCGCAAAATACGGAACTGATGAAGTTGTTGGAACTTACGAAACAACAGCGACAATCGACGAATCTGGTGAATTAGTAGTTAATGCTGAAACATTAAACACTAAAGATTTACCAGCTGGTAAATATGTATTATTCGAAACAGTATTTGAAGTAAAAGATGGTAAACCAACAGAGCGTGTAATCTCTAAAGAACGTGATAACAAGAATGAAGACCAATCATTTGAAGTTGTTAAACCAAATGAAGTTGTCAAATCAAATAAAGTTGTCAAACCAAAATCTGAGTTACCAAAAACAAATACTGCGATTACTGGTGGAATTGTAGTAGCTGGTGTACTTGCTCTTGGAGCAGCTGGTTACTTCGTATTCAAAAAACGTAATCACAAAGTACAATAGTTTCACACTATAAAAGAAAAATAACACTATAGCAATCACGCTATAGTGTTATTTTTTATTGTTCTAATAATTTGCGATATGCTTGTGGGTCGTCCATGAACGAACGTATGTTCGCATGTAATGCACTCACCAACAATCCCATATCATCGTCGCTGATGTGTCGTTCCACATCTTCCGGAACATATAGTTGTAACTCAACCACACCTTTCGGTTTATTCCCTTCTGAATCAATAGTGTTTAGCTTCACAACATAATCAAGTTCTTTTTTCAACTCAATTGTTGGTGTTGTTGGTTTGTCTAACAACGTATCTCGATATTTCGACATCAACGTGTGTAATCGTTCATCGAATCGCTCTAATTCCATATCAATTGGAATTGTAATTGAACTGTATAGTCGATTTAATCGTTGTTCCAACTCAGCTTGTGTGATATCGCCGAGATTCAATAACTCTAATCCATATTGTGTAAGTGACAACATGTCAACAGTCAGCTGACTGATTAACGCCTCCTTGTTACTTGCAACCAATATGATATGATTCATTGTAGATTTTGTCAGCTCATTCGGAGACATGATTGCTTGTGCGTTCAATTTATTATACTTAGATAAACAATGTTCTGAGCAATAATCAAAACTGTCTACATCGCCGAAGAACTTGTCACCGTTCTTAGCAAAGTAAATCATTTCATCATTAAGCAACACAGTCTCATCATAATCCCAATACGCTCTTGACATTCCAGAAATCACTTCTAGAACACGATACAATGAACATAGTTGTTTCACAATGAAACTTCTACCGAATTTCATGTCGATTTCGACACAACTTACTCCAATCTCGAGATACGGATGCATGTTTTGTGTGACATCCCCTTCCCTTAGATAAATCGGATTTAGTTCAATGTCGTCAAAATGAGATTCATCGAATCCACTATCCAAAATGTTATTCATCTCACTTGGCGTCACACCCATAAATGTAGCTCTTACTAACTGATTGTCCGTGATAACGTGGTACAAGTTTTCTCCGTCTACATTGTCAGTACCTACAACATGTCTTGATACATCATCATCGGAAAAAACAGCGTCTGGGTCAATCCAATCGTAAAAGCCATGACCGTCACTAGCATTCGTTGTCTTTTTACGAACAAACTCTTTTTCCATTGCTTCACTCAAGCGAAGTGCCAATTCATCAGCAACTTGCACATTCTCGTGCACGATTAAAAATAACGGTCTACGTGTCTTATCTCGTCCCAAACCACTCATATATTGTAATAAAATTTCTTTTTCGTTCATTCAAATACCTCTCTAATCTTTCCTACATAAAGCTTCCAATGTGTAAACCATAATGTCAGCTACGTCACATAAGCTACTCACTTTCGTGCGACCTTGTTGTAGCCACCACTGTCCTTCTTCTAATAACATTGGTTTATCATCCGATGAATATATCAATCCATGCGTCACCGTTACATTTTTCGGAGCGACCGGTTTCATCACTACCTGTAACTCTCCTAATACTTCCAATTCATCATCTGATTCCCAAAAATCAAATCGTATAGCTTTCACGACATGACCTCTGTAATCTAACGGTAGTCGACTAATTGCGTCACCTGTCAATGATAATCCATAATAATCCATGTTAATAATATCGTCTACATTGATATATCCATTCTCATCCATGAACAATGTGCCTACTGGTGATTGTTTTAATGTTTGTGAAAAACGGATTTTCGCTAACTTTATTGCAACGTCATTGATAAGTTTACTTTGATTATTCATCGCTTCTTTCCTTTCTCAATCAATTCTACCATTGTTTCGATTACCAAGTCAACTAATCCGAACAAATCATCTACTGTAGTTTCACAATCCATGTGCCAATCTACGTATCTAAGATGTTGATTGAATGATTCCACTTCATACTTCGGATACTCGAATTTAACTCCGTTTTTCAGTGTCAATTCTGCTGGTTTAGCAACTTCTAATTCCAAGTTGATACCACCTTCCACCCCGAGTTTTCCATTTGCTTCTCCAAAATAGAATCGCAGATTCTTAATCTTATAATAATGGTGATATAGTAGTCCGCTTGCTAAGTCGTTGATTACAACCAACTGTTCATTGTCCATATAAAGTACTTCATCTAAAATGATATTCCCGAAGTGCGACTGTGCAATTGACGACAATTTGTCGTTTTCATAAAGTCGCTTTAAGAAGTACGCTCTAGCTTCTTCAATTTTATGTTCGTTTACTAAACTCATGATTCACCTCTAATAATTCTATGCTAAAAAGTCACCTAGCTTTTTATTTACTCTTTCGATTTCCAATTCACGCTCAAGTTTTCTTTTTCCACTTTCTACGTCCAATGGAATTGTGTAGATGTGTAATCGTCGGTCAACACCACGGTCAATACGCACGTCACCATTTTTCATTACCACTTCTTGTGTCCATGGTGTTTCAACGATAGCAATTCGTGAGATACCAATATACCAACAACGACTTGCAATCTCATCTGGTACGTCAGATTTCGGGTCACGCTCTACAACCAACAATCCACTGTGTAAATTGTCACCATATTCGTCATACTTTGTTGGTGAATGTTTCCACAGAGCATCGTCGTGTTCTCGTAACCATCGGTTTAAGATTTCACGTCGCTGATTGCCATATTGAATTGAAACAACTCGTAACAATCCATGTAGAGTCCCTCTTTGAAAACCTTCGTTATATAGTTGGTCAAACTTAAATGAATCGTCTAAAATATAAACATCTTTCTCGATTGGAATTTGTCTTCGAACATACTCATGCGACACTCGATGACCGTCCTCCACGTTGCGATTCTCTCTAAATCCAAGAATTACTTCAATACCATCGTTGTTTGGGTAAATTTGTTTGATTTCTTTTTGATTGTCGTAATCATATTCATAATTAAATTTATTCGAAATAACAGTATTATCATCTTCTGATTTATTGGACACCACAGCTCCGCCAACGTTCTTCATAAACAACTCTTTTAACTTTGTAAACATCTTTCTTTCCCCCTGAAATAAATTATTGCTCATTTTCATCTAGTAGTTTATGCATGATTGCAAACATACTCGAAACTAATTCATGCAATGACTCAACCGTGAACTCAGCATGTTTGCTCACTCGACTCATCAATTCAATTTTATCATTTACATCTTCGAAATATCCAATTCCATGATTGAAAACCACCTTGTCACCAACGGTGATATTTGGTAACGCTTCAATCCTTACGTCATAATGTAAATAACAATCCACGTGTAATCTCAAATCCACGATTCTATTACAATCATCTCTCACCATGTATTCATGAACATCGAATTCAATATCCCAAAGCTTATAGTGTTCGCTACTAAACAGATGTTCAGCTAAAACATTCCTAATCACAATCGTCTTAAATGTTCCACATTCGTCTGTTGGTAGATAAAGCGTCTCCTCAGTAGCTAATTCATTATCATTTAAAATTTTACTTAGTCTTTCGTCACCTTCAAGTCGTTTCACGAAACGATTATATGCTTCTAATGAATCTTTAGAACCTAATAAATTCATTTTATTTATTCCCCTCTTTTAATAAATTGTGCATAATCTCAAACAAAATGTCCACTACTTCTTTAGGTGTTGTCACTTTGAATGTAGCTTGTAATTGTCGTACGTTAGTACTAACATCGTAAATTTCATTATCAGCTGTAGTACCATATACATCCTTATAATCAAACTCAATACCTTGACTAGTTTCAAACTCTTTTGGAAAAACTAATCGAATATCATATTTAACCTGACAATTTGCAACCAAATCACCTTTGTCAAACCTACTATACAAGTTCATTGTCACGTTGTTAACATTAATAGTATCGTTCTTTAATAAATGTTTCATTAATTCTGGCATGACACTCACAACTGCATCCATACCGCCATCATTATAAGTATAATTAATGTTAGTAAATAATACTTTTTCCAAATTAACATCATTTTCACGAATAATTTCATTTAATTTTTCATCATTATTCAATCGTTCAAAGAACAACGTATTAACTTCTTTCATAAACTTCTTGTCGATAAATAACGTACCACCCATTACTTCACACATTGTTTCTTCAAATGTTTTATCTAATAATTCCATTATACTTATCTCCCTTTTCATTAATTACTATCATTGTAGCTAACAGTACTGCCACAAATCTAAAGATTGAATCTACTGAAAACTCAGACATCACCGACGTGACAATCGGTAATTCCTCAAAATCACTCGGTCTTTTCCAATCGACTGATTTCGTCCAAATGCCCACATTGATATGTGGTGGTTCTTCAATTACCACTTTGTAATGTAGATAGCATTTAACTCCGATTCTAGAATCTACTCCTTTGTTAAACAACAAGCATTCAATTCCAAATAATTCTAATCCATCTCTACTATACAAATGTTTCAATAATTCTGGTTTAACAATAAATCTACTATAACCATCAGCATACGAATTACTAATCTCAACCAAGTCGAGTACGTTGAGTTTATTTTCTCTCACAATTTTCATCAAACAATCGATAGTCATAAGTTGATTTATAAATTCCTCTCTAGCTACGAATAATGTTTCTCTGTCTAATAAACTCATCTTATTTAGTCACCTCTTTTAACAATTGTTTGAAAATCTTAAATGTCATATCTACTAAATCGTCCGCTGTTCTCACTTCAAACGTGGATTCCATTCTACGTAGATTTGTGTAACGTTCGATAATCTCATTTTTACATTCTCTCCCAAATTCATCCTTGTAGGTGAATTTCACATCATCACCAATAGTAATAACCGTTGGAAATGCGACTTTAAATGAAAAATCAATCTTACATTTTACATTCAAAACATCACGCTGCCATTCATTTGTAATTCGCATGCTGATTGAACCTATCTCAACATTATCGTCTTTAGTTGGAAAGTGCTTTAACAACTCACTCATTACCAATACACCATGTTGACCCCACTCATTGTCAATTGATGTATAGAGTACATTTTCCAAATTCACATCGTGTTCGAACACTAATTTATCAAGCATAGCATCGTCATTTAAACGTTCAAAAAATAACAGTTTAAACTTATCCATAAATGCTTTATCTACAAGTACCAAATTACTCACCGTCTTTCTCAGCTTCAATTTCCTCACGAGCTTCGTCTACAAAAGTTTTCTTCACTTTTGATTCACGTTTATCTTCTGATTTCACAATGGAATACATTCCATAAAGCAACACAAATAAAATTCCAGCATATACAATCATTGGTATAACCCACAATACTAAATAGAATAGCACCCAAAAAATTGAAATCACTGTCGCTGGTATTGTAACCGCAAACGTTCCAATAATCATCGGAATCAACAACGGTAATAACACCGTCACTACTAAACTTACTCCAAATAAAACTGCAAATAATTTGATTAATCCTTTTGAATTCATATTTAAAAACCTCTTTCTTCATTTGATGTTAATATTATTATAGCACAAATTGAATTTGAGTACAGACCTAAAATACAATTTTTTCAAAAAATTACATGCTTTTATTTGCGATTTAAGACACCTTAGAGCGATTTTAAGTTCTCAACGTATAAATATACCAAAACATATCTAAAATCGCTCAGATGTCACACATGAGTTTCTGAGAGCATTCTACACTTATTTTAATATCTCGGATTTACAGAACGCATACACACGTACGTCAGATACGATTTAGAGCGTTGTTATGGATTTCGTAATTTACGAACATTTTTAACATGCACTATCAAATTCGTTCGTAAATTACTGGTTTTACCACTTTCGCTCCAAAAAGTGTGCAGAACTTTTTAGTTCTGCACAGTGTTCTGCACAGTTTTTGACGTCCAACTATCGTTGATATAACAACATTTTACTCCTCGATTTTTACAAAGTGTGCAGATGTGCAGAACTTTACCCCAAAAATAACTTTTTATAGAGTGTTTTCAATAATCTATTTTTACCCTATTGTTCTGCACATCTGCACACTTTTACTCTTTCTCTTTTTTCACAAAGTAGAAAAGATGATAAGAACAACGTTTGTAGCACTTCAAAAATGCAAAAAATGGTCAAAAAAAGTGTGCAGAACACTGTGCAGAACACTGTGCACAAGGCGTGAAGATTTTGTGAAGATGAATTAGAGTGATAACATCAACGTTTCTAGGGGGTCAAAAAGTGTGCAGAACTATTTTTGGGTACTTTGTGAACATTTCACAAACTTGAGCTTGAAGTGACTAAAACCGTTGGGGGAGTAGTTCACAAGTGGTATTGAGCGTCAGTTTTAGGTGCACCTAAATTCACACTTTCTTCACATTTTTACCGCACTTTCTTCACACAATTTCAAGAGTTCTGCACAGTTCTGCACACTTTTTTGACTCGTCTTAAACTTTTCTTAACTTTTACTGCACACTTTTTGAGAGTTCTGCACAGTTCTGCACAGTTCTGCACACTTTTGTAAAATGCTATTAAATCAACGTTTGTGAGCATTTTTGAAAAATTTAAGCATAAAAAATAGGAATTACGTTCATTTTTCAATGTTCGTAATTCCACGAATATTATACATGTGTCTCATTGTACAATTTTTCAATTTCACTAAACGGTAAAGCATACAATTCTGTATCTTTCATTCCATTCAATGCAGCTAACTCATTTAGCTTTTCTGTTTGTTCTTCAACCGACAATCCATCTAAAAAGTTTTTCACATTTGGATTTTTAAATACTGAGATAGTACTCTTGATTGCTTTGTATCGCTTATCGTTGACATTTAGGTCTGATAACTCAAGTCCATCCGTGTATTCTCTAACGTGACAGTCAGTGAATGGTACTTTTGTGAAGCGTTGACGAAGCTGGTTGAGAACGTCATATCCATTTTCTTTCAATACTGGCTTCAATCTTGCTGTAAACAGTTGTGTACGCATTGGTTTTGCACCCGGATTGTGAATGGATACGTAGTCACAGTACTTCAAGTATAATAACGTTACTGGTACAAGTCGTTGTTTAAATACACCGGACGCTTCACAGTCTGCAATGAAGTCGTCAACGATGTCAGCAGAGTCGCTCATCGCTTGTTTTAATTCACCGTTGAAAGCGACTACGAACTCATCGAAATCAGACTTCACTGGAAGTCTGTATTGACCATCGAGTAACCATGAGACAAGAGCTGTGTAATACTTATATTGTAAATCAGTTTCAAGTGAACTGTTCACTAATACATCTAAAGAAGCACCGAATGTCGAAATGACACGCTTACGCAATTCGTCTACTTCAATGTCTGTATTCACTTCACGGAAGTTATCACTTGTCCACTGTACAAATAAAAGTCTGTCTTCAATCGCTGACCCACGCTCCACAAGTCGCATGAAATCATTGGTTAATTGGATACGCATTCCAGTATGTTGGATTGCAAGTGCGTCTTTGTATTTACGGTCAACGTACACAATTTTACCCATCACTAACTGTTTAAAACGTGTAGTTACTAAACCATTCATTACCCAGTTTGTTGTTAAATCATCACCAGCTAATAATTTATGATATGGTCGGATTAACTCGAAAATTGAGTTTGTATCATAGTCATGTAAGTTAATATCTAGATATTGTACTGGTCCAGCCATCGCTTTACATTCATCTAAGAACGTAGATTTACCGTTACCACCAGTACCTTCAATGACAATCTGTCTATGAATGTCCAAACCACATAAGCAAGCTAATAACGTCTTCTTGATAAATTTCATCTTAATGGGGTCGTCGATACTCCATCTATTATGAATTGCTTCTATAGTAGAAATAAATTCTGGATTAATCTCATGAATCGCTTTTACGTCGAAGTTATAAGTGTGTGGAAAGAAATATCGTTTTCCATTCTTATCCGCAGTAGTATCTTCATACAACATAGTGTTTAAATTGAAAATACCAGACTTACATTTAATAAGATGAGATGGTGGTAATACAATTTCTTCCACTAATCTATCATCTAACACCTCAACTTCAAAAATACGCTCAATATCTTTTGATGTTAGTAATCCATATAATTCATATTGTTTAGATACACGTAACACATGGTTAATCATCGTATCTAATTCCGATGTATATTCTTGTTTGTCGTAATCTGGAATAAAATATGTTTTTGAACCACCAGATTTTAACACAGAAAACTCACCGACAGCTAACAATGAAGCAATAATCAAATTTGTACCAATACGCTTACGAGACAGTAATCGTTGATATTTTTCAATCTCATCTGACAATGCGTCATAGAATTCTTGATTTGATTGAAATTTGAAATGCTTGTTAGTTGATGTCAATGAATTCACCAGCTTTCCATAAAAGTACACGACATCCAGACCAACCACACATTTCAAGTAATCGTTCTGGTTCTTTTGAATCGAACACGTCAAGCGAGTCGACGATTAATGTTGTCACGTGCTGTACAACCACGGTGCGTAGCGCAGTTTTCATATCGCTTACTCCGAACACATACGTGTTTTTAAATCCGTGTTTCTTACAAGCACGTTGAATCGCTTCACGCTCGTCGAATGATTTTAATAATAAAATCGTGCGAGCATTACGTACTGTATCTTGATTTTCTTTTAATCGTTTTACATCGCTTTCGTTATAATCATATCTATTAACGCCAATTTCAGTACGTCGGATTGTACCCTTACTACAGTGTTGGGACAACATTGTACGACTGATTTGAAGCGTTTCTAATATCGTTTCTGCCTTCATGCAAGAACCTCACTTTCTGATTAATGTACAATCATTATAACACAACTCTCACGCCATGTACATATAAACTTTATATTTTTTATTTGAAATTTACTATATACATGACGAACGTTTTGTGGTATACTATAAGGAGCGAGGTGAGAAAAATGCTGATGATGACGAATGATGGATTACGCAATTTGATGAAACGTGATATTCTGGCGAAAACGGAAGACTATCACAACGAACTTTTGGACATTTCTAATAAATATAGAAATAAAGAGTTCGAAAGAGAAATTTTCAAGCTCATTCGAGAAGACGCTTCTATTATAGAAGAAAAAATCAATGCTTTGTATCTTAATACGCTAACGTGGCAGAATTGTCGAGAGTGTTATCAAGATATTGGAACAACATTGGCGACAAATTTAGTAGCGTTTCGATTAAGACATGAGATTGACGGACAATCTACAATAGAGAAGACTATCGATGCAGAGCTTGAGAGACTGATACGAGATGTATCAAATTACATTCAACCAAGTGCGATTGTACGACCACCAAATGACTATAGTTACTTATTATATATGAATGAGTTAACTGCGTGGGAAAGAGTTCTTGGTACGAATTACACAACAACTTATAGAGAATGGCTGTTCAAACAAGATATTATTAAATTGAAAGACAACGAAGTGTTAACGAAGTTAACAGATAGAATGCACGAAGATATGAGTGAGTACTATGGACGCACATTTAGACATGTGAGTCATTTCGATAAAGGTCTCACACGACTTCACAGTGCGATTTATCGATTCTTGGAAATGAATAGCGATGTGATTTATGAGTTGATTAACCAATTTAGAAAGGATAATGCATAGAATGTCAAATGAAATGACTTTAAAAAGTGTAGAAGAATCACTACTCCCAGTAGTTAGTGATGTCAAATTGGAATTGGAACTCGTCGGAGACCAATATTCAATTGTAAACCATGAGCAATTCATGGATGAATTAAGAGAGTTAGAAGAACAAATCGACAACTACGAGTATCAATCAGAAGACCGTCAAGCGGTGAAGAAATTCCGTGCAGCGGTGAATAAATACTCAACAAATTTAAACAAAGCGGTAAAAGAACATCAAGCGTATCTATTCGGACATGTAAATGAACAAAAAGCAGAAGCTTCTGGATTAATGAGCGGAATCATCAAAAAATTAGACGTTGGTCTAAAAGCAGATGAAGCTCGAATCAAAGCTGAGAAAACTCGTGAGCTTATCGAAGCGTTTGAGAACGCTATCGTTCACTTCGAGTATTTGAAAAACTCAAAATTACAATTTGAGGATGTTCAAAACAGTTCATGGTCAAACATCACAACATCAAAAACATCAGCAATCCGTGAATTAGACGAAAGACTTATTGCGGTAAACGAATTAACAGCAAACATTGTAAACCCAGAGAAAGATGTACTTAAGAACGTAGATGCTCTACGTCGTGCGAACTGGAATGAATTACAAGCGTTGAACTTAATCGTAACTGAGCGACAAGCTTTAGAAGCAGAAAAAACTCACCAAGCAGAAATCAAAGAGCAAGTCGTTGAAAAGATTGCTGAGAATGTGGTTGAAGATGTGAAACCAACAGACCTAAATGAAAAAGCTACTATTTTAATTCATAAAGATGACTTGCGTCGTGTAGAAGCAGCACTTAAAGGATTAAAAGTAGACTATACAGTTATCTTGTAATCGAGGTGAGAATATGTTCGTGAAAGAAGACGTGCTGGAATCAATGGGAGTTACGATTGAATCGATTTTAAAAGAATCAGCGAAGAACTTAATTGAGCTTCGTAGTCGTGTACGACCAGTGAATGACGAGCTTGCTCTACAAGTACTCGAATTAGCACAAAAAATTAATGATGTTGCGGTGAGAACACCGATGACATGTAAATTGGGACGACCAATCGAACCGATTTTAAATCGATTGATTCCAATTCGTGAGAACTTGAAAACAGTGGCAGAACTTATTGCTAGTGAGTTCGCACAAAACACTGAAGAATATGTCATTGCGTCAGAAGCAGTGAAGTTGGTTGAGTCCGTACCAGAAATCGGAGTATTATATAATCAAACAAGAGAGATGTGATGAGATGTTAAATTATGATTTATTAATGTCAATCATCAATGAAGACCGTATTATCGGTGAGATTGAGAATCTAATGTCTGCTCGACATGGAGCACAATTTATTGAATTGGCACAAACAATCATTGAAATACTTGAAAAAACTAAATCAAGTAAAGATTTCGGATTACGCAAACAAGCGTTTACGGAACTCGTGAAAATTCATCAATCATTGAAACAATTCTTGAAATCATCATATAAACAAGAGTATTCAGATTTAATGAAAAGTTTATCTATCATCTATATCGTGTACTTCTTGAGTGTGAATGAAAGTGAGGTGGAGTAACAATGAAACCAATGAATTTACAACCATTAACGATTGCGACAACATTTGCAGATTTGGATTTTGCTTTTGATGATAAAGTTATTACGATTGATGATGTGATTTTGCAAGCAAAGGACACATTAAGACTGTTCGATACAACAACTGTTTCTAGCACACCGACAGTGGAGCAACCAACAGTTGAGAGCACATCAGCAATTAAACCAATTGTGATGAAACCGTCGAATTCAAATACATTGTTAGCTCCAGTATCACTCATTGACGAAGATTTTGAAGATGAAGATGACGAAGAAGAAAATGTCAACGATGTAAATGAGTCTATTGAATCAACAAGTTACGACGAAATTGACGAAGACGAAGAAGATGACGAATCACTAGTGAATGATGTACGAGAATTTGCTGATTGGTTAGTGCTATCATACTTACCAATTGGATTGCGAAATGCACTACCGAAATCGGATGAGTTACCAAGTAAACTAAACTTATACTTAACGGAGTTATATGTTCGTGACATCATGCGTCTGCAAGACCAATTAGGTGTGGAATCAAAATTAGAATTTCCGCAGTTGACAATTGTAGACCAACTAACAAACGGTGAGTTGCCAGATGGATATGATTTTGATACTTATAAGTTTGTATTGAAAAACATCAAACCAACGATGAAGATTCACGATGTAGAGTATCAATTGATTCAAACAAGTTTTAAAGACTTAGCGACTGTGGCGACAAAAACAGTTGCAAATCCAGAAGTAAAACATATCGTTTGTACTACAGTAAATGCTCAAGATGTATTGACATCAAGCGAATTACAATGTATAATTTATCTATTAAGCTAAAATTTAATAAAGGAGCAAACTTATGGAAAAAGAATTTTTAATTGTGGATTTTACACCACAAGGTGATGCTAAATTTGCATCATATGCGCTACGTCAATCATTGATTGGAAGCAAAGAAGCTGTTGACCCAAGTGAGATTAAGTACGCAACTGAGAATGAGTACTCAACTCGACTAATTGTCAGCGCAGATGACGTTGAAGAAAGCGTATTCGACGGTAATACATTATTATTTGTTGTGGACAAAGACTATGAACCAAAAGCAATTAGCGTAGTATTATATAATGATGACACTGGTGGAATCAAAGTGATTGAACCAATCATCGAATTGGTGGGTGACAGTGAAAAACAAGCACCCGCACAACCACAGGAGCACGAAGAAACTTCACATGAAGATTCAGAACAAGAAGAAGCTTCAAATGAAGACTCGTTGGAACAAACGATTGAAACAATCATTCCATCTATCGGAAATTTATACGAACGTGTGAATGAACCATTACACGTTGATGACCAATTCTTAGCCAATATTGAAGTATTGAGTTTGAAAACTCAATTAGAAACGTC
>ERZ773018.388-NODE-388-length-27193-cov-6.370071_pt1 | contig 27193 bp, 22 predicted proteins | sample MGYA00580840_ERZ773018 | MGnify/ENA primary metagenome ERZ773018 (study PRJEB29015, sample SAMEA2738125) | human oral metagenome | biome: human oral; feature: human-associated habitat; material: saliva | place: China | collected 2256 ... | reverse complement strand
GCATGTTTTCTGGTTCTTATCTTTCATCTATCGATATCAGACACTTCGATACTAGCAACGTCACTGATATGAGCTATATGTTTAATAATTTACACAAAGCTACTTCTCTTGATCTCTCAGGTCTCAATGTTAAAAAAGTTAATAATATTCAAAATATATTTTTTATATCTTAATATCATGATATATTATTAAAAAATATTTATAATAATATTTTTTTAATGTATAGTGTATAGTATAGATATTTATAAAAATAAAGCTAGATTTTTAAATAGCTTTTTATAAATATTTAAATATAATTTTTAACAAGAAAGGAGGGATAGGAATGATTGAGTTTAAACTTAATTTTGAAGATTACCATAGAAGTTATCGTAGTATTATGAATTTTCCAGTATCTATAAAACAAGATAACGAAGATTCTTTTGAAGAATGGGATATTACTTTCTATGATGGAGCAGGTAATCCGATTACTAAAAAATTGATTATTCAAAATGAAGACTATCCTATGGATTTTAATGTTTTTTTTGAAAAGAAAATTATTTATAGTTACTATGATATTAATTTCTGTAACATTGGATATGTTATAGGACATTTAATTTATGGAATTAAAAATAATTACATTACTTATGAGAAAGTATTAATAGCTCTTGAAAAATTAGTAAAAGAAGTTAATGAATATAATAAAGTTTATTTTTCTGCACTTTCTCTTTTCTAAATATAATAAACCTCTTAATGAAAAACTATTAATATTAAGAGGTTTATTTTTCTAAAATTTTAAACTGTACGAACTATACGGAAACCATGTTCTATAGACTTCGTAGAGGAATCATAAGAACTCCTTCTACTAACATTACAATATTTGCTATAATTGTCTCCAAACCCACCTCTTAATACTCTCTCTTTTTCATAACTGCCTCCATCATAACACCATTCCCAAACATTTCCACAACAATCATAAAGTCCTAATTGATTAGGTTTTTTAGTTCCTACATCTTTTGTTTCACTTCCTCCCAAACAAGCTCCAAACCAAGCTACTTTCTCCCAATTATCACTACCTGCATATTTTTTATTAAATGTTCCATCTTGAATAGCTACTTCTCCTCCTCTTGCAAACCATTCCCATTCAATTTCTGTTGGTAATCTAAAACCTTCTGTCTTTTTAAAATCTGCCTTATTTGGCTCAACTGGACTTTCTCCAATTTGATTTATTTTTAATATTACTCTGTCAAAATCATCATAAGTTATATTATACACAGGTTCTAAGTTATATTTTTTACTCAATTTATTACAATAATAAATTGCATCCCACCATGTTACAAAATTTACTGGCTTATTCTCCCCTTGAGGATAACTAGGAGTTTTATCTTCTATTTCTAGCCACATTTTTTCTGTTGTAGGATATTTACACACTTCTAAATTACAAACTTCTTTTTCTTCATCCGCAAATGATGGTTTATATTTTCCACCCCTTACAAATACCATATTATCTAATTCTAAAACTTTATCAACTTTAAACTTTTCTTTTATTCTTTGAGTAGGAGCTATTTTTTTAGAAGCTGATTTAATTTTAAATTTTTCATAGCCTTTCTTTAAAACTTCTATCTTATCAGCTAAAATATTTGAAAGTGAGTCTATACTCTTTATAGAATCTAATAAGTCTTGTGTCATTAATTTTGAGTCTTCCTCATTTTCTATATCTTCAACATTAAATATGGTTTCCACTGTCATCTTAACAACTTCTTCAATGTCTGCTCCACAATAACCTATTGTTTTTTCTGCTAATTCTTTAAGATTTATCTTATCATTTAACTTTCCTCTTTTTTCTAAATGTATTTTAAAGATTTTTTCTCTTTCTTCTTCATTAGGAAAATCTATAAAAAATACTTCATCAAATCTTCCTTTTCTCAAAAATTCAGGTGGGAAAGCAGTTATATCATTAGCAGTTGCTACAACAAAAACAGTATTTTCTTTTTCTTGTAACCAAGTCAAAAATTGTCCAAATAATCTTTTTGTAATATCACTAGCTCCCCCATCTTGATTTATTCCTGCAAATGCTTTTTCTATCTCATCTATCCATAATATACAAGGACTTATAGATTCAGCTGTTTTTAATGCCACTCTCATATTATGTTCAGATTCTCCAACATATTTACCTAATAATCTTCCTATATCTAATCTTAACAATGGTACATTAAAAAGTCTTGCACTAGCTTTAGCTGCTAAGCTTTTACCACAACCTGGCATACCTACAAGCAATACTCCTTTTGGTGTATCCACTCCAAACTTTTTAGCTTCATCTAATCTCCTAAATACTTGTGCTTTAGATTTCAGCCATTCTTTTAGACCTTCCAAACCTCCTATATCTTCAATTTTTTCTTTAAAGTCAATTATTTCTAATATTGATGACTTTTTAATTATTTGTCCTTTTTCTTTTATTATTATATCTCTACCTGAAATTGAAATATTATTTTTTGATTCAATTATCATATTAAGTACATGGTCTATTTCTAATTTAGTTAATCCCTTTAATGAAATAGCAACTTCTCCAATATCTTTTTCATCTACTTTTATATTATTATCCTTAGAAAATTTTAAAATATATTTTTCTATTTCATCTTTTGACATATTTGGGATATCCAATATTGAAGTAAATTTTTCTAATTCTTTTGGCACAGTTTCAACTTCACTTACAACTATTATTGTAAAATTATAGTCTGGACTTGAATATCTTGTTTCAGCTATCTTTTTAATATAGGCAATATTTTTAGAATCTTTCATTTCTTCTTCTGCATTTTTAATTAGTAGAAATACATTTCTTTTTATCCCCTCTGAATATAAGGTATCTAAAAAGTTATATAAATCAGTTATACTTTCTTCTTTTACCTTGGTTTCAAAATCTACTACTCCAAAAGCTCTATATTCATATATAGCTTTGTCTTTATAATCTTTTGTTGCTTCTTTAACAATAGCATCAATTTCCTTATAATCTCCACTATTTACCCATATTATTGGTCTTCTTGCTCTTAAATACTTAACTAAATTTATTTCCATTTTCCTCTCCTAATTTTTTATATGTAAATTACCAATTAAAAAGTTTTCTTACAAAAGTTTTGGCTCCACTCCATGTTGAAGAAAGTGCATTTTTAGCTCTATTTATTCCACTTTTTACTATATCAACTGCTTTATCTATAGACTTTTCTGTTATTTCTCCCAAACCATTTGTTATTTTTAAAGCTATATTACTTCCAATAACTCCACAAACAGCACCTGCTGCTAAAGCTAATCCTCCTGTTAATATAGTTCCAACTGTTCCTATTGTACCTAATCCTATTGTTGTAGCCAATGCCATTCCACCTGAAAATCCTATTCCAGAAGATATTATTGCTCCATAACTAGCACTAATTGAATTTCCAACATCTTTTACTGCTTTACCTAAAGTTATTTCTCCACTTCCTAATTTAAAGGCTATTCCTACTATATCCATTGAAGCTACTGCTACTACACCAATAGTATTATTTGTCAATATCCTTGAAAATACTGTTGGAATAACTTTTTTCTCAACAGCAACTCTTATCCCACCAGCAACAGCTGTTGCCATTTCCATAGAGGCTCCTGTTTTTATTCCTGCTTCAATAACTTCCTCTGCTTCAACTCCTTTTCCTGTGACAATATTTGCTCCTATATTTGCTACCATTCCTATACCAAGTCCCATTGTTCCATTGACCATAGCTTGTTTTCCTATTTGTTTTGATATTGAAATAGTATTAACATCTTTTTTAAAGCTAAATATATCTATTTTTTTATTTCCACTTTGTAATTCATTTTGAATATTTTTAATCTCTGTCTTGGTTATTCCTTTACTTTCAACATTATCAAACTTTATTTTATCAACTGAATTAGCAATATCTCCTGTTTGGTCTGTTGGCACTAATTTTGATTGAAATTTATATTTGTATCCAGTTATTTTATCATAGAAAGCCTTTGCACTTTCCTTTGCATTTTTATATGCTTTTGCTGAATATTTCTTAACATATTTTCCTGAATCTTCTATGATAAGGTCAATAGAGTTTTTCTCATAAGTTTCTCCAATTTCTGGCTTTAATGCCTTAGCTTGATAAGTTTTCCCCTTAACTGTCGCATCTATATTAAAAGTTCCAGCATGATATTCTTCAAAAATAAAACCATCTAAATTTGGATTTTGATTTATTGTTCCTGTCTTAGTTGTCACACTTTCCATCATAGTTTTATTAGCATTATCTATTGCAGTGTTTATACTATCAACATAATTATTTACAGAATTAGCACTTAAAACATTAGCAACTAATTGAGGTTCTTTTATTGCAGCAGTTTCATATATCATAGCCTCATTATAGTTAGATAGAATATTACTTACTTCTTTCATATCTTCAATAACTTCTTTTGTATCTACTATCTCTGCTTCTTCTATTTCATCAGCTACTTTTTCCAATATTTCATTTCCAACATAGTCACCATTAGTTATTCCTCCACTTTGGTATTTTCCAACTTCTTTTTTCTTAGTATAATATATTTCTATTCCTGATATAAGTTCTGTGGCTATCTTCTCTATATCTTCTACTTTCTTATTAGGCAGTTCATTTTGTAACTCAAAAACTAGCCAAGTTTTTAAATCTTTCTTATCTTGACTCTTTTCATTTTCTGCATAGCTTCTTAAAAATTTTTGAATGATTTGCTCTGTTTTTCTCTTTCTACTTCCCCTCAAACTAAGCATTTTTTTCCTCCTTATTTTTATATATTTTTAATGTATTTTCTAACTCATTTTTTAATTTCTCTCTTAATTCTTGTGGTTCTAAAATTTCAATTAATGAAAAGAATTGTGCAAAATACACTATTGCTAATTTATTATCACATTCAAAAGTATATATATTTTCCTCTTTAGTCAAAACTTTAGGTCTATTAGTTAAAACCTTTTCATAAAGTTCCAAGCCCTTTTCTGTAAATTTAACTTTTACTTTATTATTATACGATAAAAAAGGATCAAAATTTTTATAAATCTCATCAATATATTTTCTATCTTTTATCTCTATTTTCTCATTAGTACTCCATATTTCTTCTATTTCAGATATTCTATAATTTCTATAATCTTTATTCTTCTCACAATAGCAGAATAAATATGAACGACTCTCACTATCTGAAACTTTAATAAAATATGGATTAATAAGTCTTATATAATTATGATATTTTATTTTTATTTTATTTCCATCTTTTAATGCAGTTTCAATATTTTTAAAAATCTTTGCAAACAATATTTCTTCCCTTTTATATCTTAAATTATTTATGTAGCTAAAGAATATATTTCGCCAATATTCTGCTTCTATTTCTATTTTATTTCTTATTAAAGTATCAAGATAAATTTCTTCATTACTTTTATTTAAGTTAAATTGTATAACTTCTCCTAATGAATCTTCTAATACAACCTTATTTAAGTTCTTATCTATGTAGTAATTAAATATTGTATTGCCTATTTTCCCAATTGGTAATCTAAAGTACTCTGAATCACTTTTTATTATCTCATTCATAAAATCAGAAATCGTAAATCTTACCTTTTTCATCTATATCCCCTCATTTTCTTTTAATCTGTCTATATAATATACAATTTTCAGAGAATATTCAAGGAATAGATTAAGATTTCATTTTGTTCCCTAAGAAAAATTTAAACTATTGAAAATACTATAATAATTTTTTTATATCTACATTTTTTTGTTCCTCATTTATGTCAGATTTGACAAAATTATTGTAAATATGATAACATCATAAAATAAAAATATTACTTAGAAAGGAAAATTATGAATTTTTTAGGGCACTCATTAATTTCACTAGAGATTGATGAAAATACAAATAAAAAGACTCTCTATGCTAATTTTACAGGAGATTATTATAAAGGTTTAGTTGATAGAATAGAACTTCCAGAAGCTTTAAAAAAGGGTATTACACTACATAGAACAATAGATAAAATTTCAGATAGAAAAGAAAACTATTTAAATGAATTATTAGTAGATAAATTTGGAATTTTTAAAGGGATAGTTTCAGATATGTTCATAGATCACTTTTTATCTAAAAACTTTAACCAATTATTTAATAAAGATATTGAGATTATTGAAAAAAGTATACTGGATGAGGTAGAAAAAAATAGAAATATTTTTCCAAAAGATTTTGACAGAATGTTCAAATGGTTGAATGATAGAAATGTTATGTCAAATTACAAAAATATAGATTTCCTAGAAAGAGCTTTTCAAGGTCTAGCTAGAAATATAAGAAAAGGTCAAATTTTAAATTTAGCTACAACTGAGTTAAAAAAGAATTATAATCTATTTGAAGAAAAATCTATAAAAGAATTTTTTTATGTAAAAGATAAAAGTATAGAAGAATTTTTAAATAAATAAGCAATAAAAAAGTACCAAAGATATTAGATATCAATGGTACTTTCATTTTATAAACTATACTCTTTCAACAGTTGTGAAAGATTCAAATGCAAACTTATGTAAATCTACTGAATTTGCAACTTGAACTTTGTGAATATTATTTTTTCTAAAAGCATACATATCTATTTTAGTCAATGCTTTAGGGAAAGTTATTGTTTCAAAAGCATTTTTATAGAAAGCTGATGCTCCTATATATTCTAAAGTTTCAGGAAGAGTTATTTCAGAAAGTTCATTCATAGCAAATGCACTTGGTTCTATTCTTTTTACTTTGCTTCCAAATTCAACTTTAGTTAATTTATTTCTATAGAATGCAAATCCTTCTATATTTACTAATGCTTCTGGTAATTTAACTTCTTTTAATTTACATACTCCAAAAGCATCATATCCTATACTTTCAACTGTGTCAGGAATTACAACAGAAGTTAATCCTCTTCTGTAAAAAGCATTGTCAGCTATTTTTTTTAGAGGTAATCCATCAGGAGTTACTGCTGGTATTACTAAATCAGTTTGACCTCCAGTTTTTACTTTGTCTTTACCTTTTGCTGTCATACCTTTTAGTTCATCACCTTTGAAAATAAAATCATCATATTCCCATATATTTTGATCCATTTTTTCCTCCTAGAATCTGCTTAATTGTACTAATTCGTTAAATGTTTCAAGTTGAGTTTTAACTTGTCCAAAGTCTACCATTTGTTGATCATATCCCATTTTAATTAATGGAACTTTAGCAGCATCAAACGCTTGTTTTAATGATGGATATTCCATTTCTTCAGTATCATTGAAGTTCATCATAAATAGTAGACAACCATCTGCATTATTTTCTTTAACTAAATCTAATACATATTTAGGTCTCTTGTATATATCTGGATCATAAAGAATAGGATCTTCATCCATACGAGCAAATTGATCAGCAAGTGCTAACATTGGGTCAGCTATAGATAAGTCTATATCAACCTTTAATGCTCTTGATTCATGAGCTACATCATCTGCAACTACGCATACTTTGTAGTTATCAAATACTTCTAGAAGTCCAGGGTTGTCAGTGATAACTCCACTTGTAACAACTCTTACTCCATCCCATTGTTCTTCAGGAATAGCTTCTAATTCTTGATTTAATTTTCTTAGTAAAGCTGTATGTTCATCCTTTAACATGAAGTATGAACTTTTTAAAACATTAGATCTATCAGATGCTTTAATACTTTGTGGATGTTTAGCAGCTAATTTTATAAATCTTCTCTTTTCTTCTCTATTGTCATTATAAACTTTGAATGCATTTTTTAAATTTTCATCAGTAATTTTTACATCACAGATTTTTTCTAATTCTTCTTTAGCATTTCTGAAAATTCTTGCATTGTATTGTTTACCAAATTCTTCTTTTCTATGTTGTCCATGGTTTAAGAATACCATAGGTATCTTTCTTCCTGCACTTACTTTATAGTTTTGTGAAAATGGTCTTAATGTATCGTCAAGTGTAGTAATTATTGAAGCAGATAAACCATCTAATGTTCCATCTAAAGCCATTTCTAAACATCTTAAAGCCAATGAGTAATAGAAAGTAGGGAAATAATCCTTTGCTTTTTCAATAGGTCCTTGTCCTCCCCATACACCAAATGGAACCATTCCACCTGCATAAACTATTTCTTCAGGTGCATAATAAGGGAATATACCTACTGCTTTCTTTCCTTCAGCAAGATATTTGTCTAATTGCTTTCTAGGGTTTTCTGCATAGTACTTAAATTGTTCTAACAATTCCTTAATTTCAGCCATCTTTCTTTCTTCCTCCTAATATTAATGTTTTATTGTTTCTTTAGACCAGTCAGTTTCTTTAGTATTTTCAAAGTTTGTATAAACTTCTTCTCCATTTGCCAATCTTTCTTCTTTTCTTTCTTGCATTATTTCAACAAGACCTTGTACTCTTGTATTATATTGTTCAGTTGAGAAGTTTCTTTCATCAGCTTGGTCTCCATCAAAGTGAACAACTGGAATTCCTAAGTCTTCTTTCCATCTTCTTTCTATTTCTGGCATTGCACCACTCCAAGGTTTACAACTACGGTTATAGTTTACAAGTGCTCCACTTATACCATTTTCTTTAGCCATAGTTTCTCTCCATTCAACTCCTGTTTCTATACATACAGAACAAGGTGCTTTACAATAAGCTGCTGCCATTTCTCTTATATTTTCATATCTGAATCCAAATGCTGGTGCATAAACAACTGCAGTTACGTTTACTCCATTGTCTTTTAAAGGTTCAAATAATGGTTTTAATCCTGGCCAACAAGGAATTCCTTCAAATAGAATTCTGTGTTCTTCTGGATATTCCCAAGTTGAAGTTCCTTCTTTTATAGATTGTTCAAATTCTTCTGCTAGTAATTCAAATCCCATAGCTGCTTCTTCATCACATCTTGCTGCAACGATATCTGCCATATGGTTGAATAAGTCAAATCCACTTAATGGAGATGGTTTGTATCCCATATATTTACAAGATTTTAACCAAGCAGCTGCAGTTCTATTTGCTCTTGCACAAGCATCTTCGAATTTTTTTTCATCAAATTTCTTTCCAGTTAATTCTTCTAATTGTTTAATAGCATGATTAAATTGTCCAATTAGATAATCAATTTTTTCTTCAGGTACATCTACTGTATTTGAGAAAGGTATATCTATCATTATTAATGGAATATTGTGCATTCTTGCTATATTTTCATACCATTTAGTCATCATGTTACAGATGTTGTTACAACATAGTAAGAAGTCTGGTTGTGGCATTCTTCTTGCATCTGTTGGTTCTCCTGCAGCATATGCTAAACTGATTCTAGCATATCCACAAATATCATTGTCATATCCCATGTCTTCTGCAGCTTGACATAGTCTTAATCCATCTTTTTTAGCTGCCGCAGATGCAGCATGGTTTTCAGGATATACAACATTTAAGTCAAAAGCTTTAGCCAATTCGATTGGAAACTTAGATGAACTCCATCCAACTAACTCTCCTCTCTTTTTTGCTTCCCATGCATTTGCATAAACTTTATCAACCACACCTCTTAAGATAGCAGCAGCAGGTTTATGCCCTTCTATCGGTCTTGGTGTTTTATTAGGTAATTTTTCCATTTTTCCCATTTCATTTCCTCCTATTCATTTCTAAGTACATTTTATTTGTCTATAATAATTTATAGAAAACAGGTAAGTTACACTTCTGTAACAAACCATTTTCTATGAAGTTAATACCAAAGTTTTAATTTTATTGATGTGTCATTGTATATTTTTGGTAAGCAAACAATGCAGCACCTATTGCCCCATTTAATTGACAATATTCATTAGTATGAAGTTTGAAGCCTAGGTTTCTTTCTAAAGCTCTAACCATACCTTTATTAAGTGCAACTCCACCAGTCATAACAACATCATCTTTAATCCCAATTCTCTTTGCCAAACTACCAACACGACTAGCTATAGCAGTGTGGATCCCTTTTACTATATCTTCAATTTTTGTCCCTTTAGCAAGTTGTGATATTACTTCAGATTCTGCAAATACAGTACAAGTTGAACTTATTGCTACATCTACAGTTGATTTTTCATCTAATTTTTCTAGGTCCTCTAGATTTACTTCCAAGACCTTTGCAATTACATCTAGAAATCTTCCTGTTCCTGCAGCACATTTATCGTTCATAACAAAGTTTTCAAGCATTCCATTGTCTCCAATTTTTAATGCTTTTGAATCTTGTCCTCCGATATCAATAATTGAGTGAACATTTGGAAATAGAAAATATGCTCCCTTTGCATGGCAAGATAATTCAGACATTTGAGCTGGAACTTCTGCTAAAGAGTTTCTTCCATAACCCGTTGCAACAGCCCCTTGTAATTCACTTACAGAACTTAGACCAATTTGCTCTAAAGCCTCTTTCATGGCTCTAGCTGGTCCACTAGTTCCTGTCCCTACTGATATAACAGCTTTTGCTACAATTTCTTTACCATCTTTCAATATTATACATTTAGATGCTGTTGAACCAACATCTATTCCCATCGTAAATATACTCATATATTTATCCTTTCCTTAAAATAAATTAATCTATCCTATCCATACAGCGTGTAAATCTTTAGCAAAATCTAAAAATTTAGTTATAATCATTGCATTTGTAAGGTTACTGATAAATCCTCCAATTACTGGAACTACAAAGAATGCTAACTTAGAATATCTATATTTTTTACAAACAGCTTGCATTGTAGTCATTGATACTGGAACAGCTCCTAATCCAAATCCCATATGTCCAACTGCCATAACTGCTGCATCATAGTTCTTTCCTAATAGTTTAAATGTTAAGAAATAACAGAATATTACAATTAATATAACTTGTGCTATTAATAATGCTACTAGTGCTAATCCTAATCCAGATAATTGCCATAATTTCATAGTTATAATTGACATAGAAACAAATAATGCTAATGAAAATTCTCCAACTATATCAATTGATTCATATAGAACTTCATGATTACCTTGTTTTCTGTCGTAAATTAATCTTATTACAATTCCTGCAAACATACAACATACATGTATTGGTAATGCAACTTTCCACCCAGTACTATCTTGTACAGATTTTAAAGCTAGTTCTATAATTTTTCCTATTCCTATAGCTATACACATTAAAAATACAGCTTGAATAATATTTGGTTTATCAACTAATAGATTTCCTGATTCTCCTTCAGCATCTATTTCATTCATTACTTCTTTTTCAGTTGATTTTTCATCTAATTTAAATCTTTTTACTAAGAAGTTTCCAAAAGGTCCTCCAAGCATACAACCTGAAATTAATCCAAATGTAGCTGCTGCTATTGCAACTTCCATAGCTGCTGGTGCTCCCGCATCAACTGCTATTGGTGCAAATGACGCTGCATTCCCATGTCCACCTGTCATAGGTATGCTTCCAGTCATCATTGAAATTAATGGATCTATATTCATAAACTTACCAACTGCTAATGCTACTGCATTTTGGAAAGCTGCTAAAACTGCTGCCAAAATTGCAAATATCACAACTAGTTTTCCACCTTTTTTCAAAAGTGCCATACTTGCTGCGGCTCCACTTGCTGCAAAGAATATACAATAGAATAGTTGGTTTACTGCCTTATAGTCAAAGTCTAATTGAACTATTCCCATTTTGAATAGTAGTAGTGATAATAATGCAAATACTGTTCCTCCAACAACAGATGCAGGTAAACAATATTTTTTTAAAACTGGAAATATTTTTCTCAAAAATTCACCAAAGTAAATTGCTAATACTGCCAACATTAATGTTGTAAACATATCTAATTTTAATACTTTTAATTCTTCCATTTTTCCTCTTTCTAATTATTTTACAATCATACATATAAATATTTTAGTTAGAATTCTAATATCAACTTACAACTCTATCCATTGACAAAAAATCAATGGATAGGGTAAGTTTTATATTATATTCTTATTTTTTTGTATAAGTTTCAAATTCTCTTATAGCTCTAGGTAAAATCATTTGATGGAAAGCACAAATTGATTTAGGATTTTGATATACTGCATTAGCAAACGCAGATATATATCCTCTTAAATCATATAGAGGTACTATTTCATCAACCATACCTGTTTTAGCGCAATATGCTGGTCTTGATTTAGTTGTATATTCATTTATCAATTGATTCATTTTATCAATTGTAGGTTGCAAATCTTTTCCAGCTTTATGATCTTTAGCAAGTCTTCTTGAATACATTGCAGAAGCTGCTGTTTCACCATTCATTACATATACTTCAGTAGCAGCTGTTCCTAAAGAGAAAGCATTTGTGTTATTACCTTGTGGTCCACCTAATACATAGTGAGCTGCAGCTGAACCTTTTCTTAAAGTAATTTCTATTTGAGGTACATGTGAATTTTCTATAGAGTAGATTAGAGATTGTCCTAATCCTAATAATTCTGCTTCTTCAGCAGGATTTCCTACATCTATTCCACTTGTATCTTGTAACCAAACTATTGGTAATCTATCTCTTGAGCAAAGAGTCACGAATTCACTCATTTTGATAAGTCCTTGACGATATAATTTTCCACCAATACCAACTGCTTTTTCTCTGTATTCAGGATAGTTCATTAAAAGTCCTTGTGCATTTGCAACAACTCCTACTAATAATCCATCAACTTTTGCAAGTCCTGTTACAACTTCTGGTCCATATCCTTTTTTATATTCAGAGAATTCACTGTTATCAAATAAACGTCCTATTATATCATAGATATTATAGATTTTCTTTTGATTCATTGGAAGTATTGAATATAAATCATTTGGATCTAAAGCTGGTTCAGTTGGTTCATCGACTCTGAAGAATTCTAAATCATAAGCTGGTAAGTAATCCATATATTTTTTAATACCATCTATAACTCCAATTTCATCATCATAAACTTCTCTGAAGAAACCTGTTTTATCATAGTGAACATGAATAGTTCCTGGAACTTCAACTTGTTTAGCAGCCATTGTAGCTTCAGCTATTTGAATAGCTCCTTCCATGTCTATATATCCTTTAGGATTCATTCCTCCAACAATTCCTGCTCCTCCAACTGCCATGTTAGCATCTTTGTGAGCTATTAATATTGTAGGACTGATACTGTGGTATCCTCCACCTGCTGGGTTTGTTCCATAAATTCCAACTATTACTGGAACACCTAATTGTTGTAATTCTGCATTACGGAAGAATGGAGTTCCTCCTCCTCTTCTATTTGCATAAACTTTTTCTTGTTCATCAAGTTTAACACCACTACAATTTAGTACATAAACTAAAGGAATTCCTAAACATTTAGCTGTGTCTGATGCTCTTAATAAGTTATCTGCTTGTCCTGGAACCCAAGCTCCAACTATTTTCTTGTTATCAGATGCAACAACTACTGCCCATTTTCCTCCAATTCTTCCTAGCCCTTTTACTATACCTGTTCCAGTTTCAAAATCTTCTGGATTATATAGAGTATTTAAAGGATACCAAGTTCCTTCATCTACTAATTCAGCTATTCTTTCTAATGCAGTCATTTGATCTTTATCATGAATTTTTTCATCAGGAGTTCCTGCATCTTGCATTGCAGCAATACTTTCAGCAATCGCTGCTTCAACTTCTCTTACTGCATTTTCATTAGCTTCATCTATATTAGCTAGTGAATTCCCAACTTGTGGCATATTTTGAAAATATTTTGGCATTGAATAATTCATCTATTATCTCCTCTCTTATTCTTCTACTGGAACTTTTATAAATGCTTGTCCTGGATCTATATCTTCTCTTATCATTTTGATGATTTCTTCAGTTGGAGCTTCTAATTGAACAGCTCTTGAAGTATCAAGTTCAAATCCAGTATTTTCAACTATGTCTTCTATAGTTACACCTGGATAGTATCCAGCTAAGTACATTCTCTTAGTTTTTTCATCAAATCTTAAGATACCTTTATCTGTAACAACTGCTAAAGGTCCTCTGTTACCAGGAAGTCCTAACTTTTCTCTTCCTCCTGGTCCTCCTGCCCAACCAACACTTGTTACATAGTCAATTTTTTCGATAAATCTTCTTTTTTCATGTTGCATCATAATTACAGTATTTGAATAAGTAGCTATCCCATTAGCTCCTCCACTTCCTGTAAATCTTGTTTTTGGTTTTACATAATCATCACCAATGATAGTAGAGTTTAAATCTCCATAAGGATTTATTTGAGCTCCTCCAATGAAAGCTATCATTCTATCATTACCATTTAAGTATTCATTTGTTTCAAAACCTATGAATCTTACATTTGGCCATTGAACAGCACAGTGTCCCATAAGTCTTAAGTCTCCAACACTTCTTGGAACTTCTATTGGACTACAATCCATTAATCCACTTTCAACTATTAGTTTACAATTAGGGGCGAATTTATTTTTAGCAACAGTTGCTCCTATTAAAGGTAATCCTGTCCCTACTATAACTATTTGCCCATCTTTTATTTCTTTAGCAATAGTAATAGCTTGCATTTCTTTATTTGTATAATTTTTATAATTCTTTGCCATTATTATTCACCATCCTTAACTAATTTTGCAGCATATTGGAATCCTGGAACTACTCTTAATTTACTTACTCTTGGTAAACCTAATTTAGCTAAGTATCCATCATGATCTTTAACATCTATAACCCATTCTTGTATGAATTTTTCAAAATCTTCATCAGTTTTAGTTACAGAATCATACATTTTATAGAATGCTGGGTCATAATCATAATAGTTATATAATTGTGATGGGTGACATCCATAAGGTGCATGAACTACTGCGTCAACACAGAATTCAGGTACAGAATTCTTAGAAGGATCTTTTCTGATTTCTTCTTCTGTTACTATTTCTTCAGCTATAACTATAACTTTTCTTGCAGCGATAGCTATATCTATATCATGGAATTCATCTCCTTCTATTGAACAAGTTCCGTTAATAGAAGCTTTTTGAACAGAAATTATAGCTGTATCTAGTCTTGGAACTGGAACTGCTATTACATCTTCTCCTTCTTTGAAAGGATTTGGAATTCTTTCTAATTTTTTATCAGGCAATTTAGGAATTGTCTTTCTGATTTCTGCACTTATTCCCCATTTGTATTCTAAGTCACTACCTTCCATTAATTTTACTGGTAAATATGGTAATCCTAATGAAGAAGCATGTAACATTAACATCATAACGTCTTGAGAATAATCTTCTAATAATAAATTATGTTTCTTTTCTACTGCATCTCTGAATCTTCTACAAACATTTGTATATCCTGAATTAGCTATGTAACAGTTTATGAAAGCTTTTATTCTTCCACATCCTATTAACATATCCCAATCTCCTCCTGCTGGACCAGAATATCCAATAAAATCAGTTTGTCCTTGTCTAATAATTTCGTAAACAGCCGCATAAGGCTTTCTGTTTGTTGTGAATCCTCCAAAACATAAACTATCTCCAGATTCAACATATTTTGCTATTGCATCGTGTAAAGACATTACCTTGCTCACAAAAATCCCTCCTAAATTTTTTTATAAATAGTATAAGATTGAGCCTAAGCCCAACCTTATGACTATTTTTATATGATTTTAAATATTGTTACTAACAAATTTTATTTATTACATAGTTCCTTTAAATATCATCATAAAGAAACCAGCTGCAACTGCTGATCCTATAACTCCTGCAACATTAGGTCCCATTGCGTGCATTAATAAGAAGTTAGTTGGGTTTTCTTTAGCACCAACTGTTTGAGACACACGTGCTGCCATAGGAACTGCAGAAACTCCTGCTGATCCTATAAGTGGATTTATTTTTCCTCCAGTTACTATATAAAGAAGTTTTCCTAAAAGAACTCCTCCTGCTGTTGAGAAACAGAAAGCTGCAAGTCCCATTGCTATTATCTTTAATGTACTTACATCTAGGAATGTTGAACCATCTGCTTTAGCTCCAACACTTAGACCTAACATAATTGTTATTATGTTAATCATAGCATTTTGTGCTGTATCAGATAATCTTTGAACAACTCCTGATTCTTTAAACAAGTTACCCATCATTAATAATCCAAGTAATGGAGCAACTGATGGTAATAATAATGAACAGAATAAAACAACTGCTATTGGGAAAACTATTTTTTCAGTTTTAGAAACTTTTCTTAATTGTCCCATTTTTACTGCTCTTTCTTTTTTAGTTGTAAGAGCTTTCATAATAGGTGGTTGAATTAATGGTATCAATGCCATATATGAATAAGCTGCAACTGCTATTGGAGCTAGTAAGTGTGGTGCCAAGTTATTTGCAATATATATAGATGTTGGTCCATCTGCTCCACCAATTATTCCAATTGCTGCAGCTTCAGCTGGAGTGAATCCTATTTGAGTTGCAAATATAAATGCTACATATATACCTAATTGAGCTGCTGCTCCTAATAGTAAACTGATAGGGTTTGCTATTAATGGAGAGAAGTCTGTCATTGCTCCAACTCCCATAAATACTAAACAAGGGAATAGGTTACTTTTTACTCCATAAGACATTAGATATATAATTCCACCTTCATCCATCAAACCTGCTAATGGTAAGTTTACTAAGAACATACCAAAAGATATAGGCAGTAATAATAAAGGTTCAAATTTCTTAACAATAGCTAGGTAGAATAAAACGAATGATACCAGTATCATTGCTAGATTCTGCCAAGTAAGTGCTGCAAAACCTGACGCCTCTAATAGTTCTGCTAATACATTAAAAAAATTCATTTAATATCCTCTCCTTATTTTAAAACTATTAAAACTGCATCAGTTTCTACTGCGTCTCCTTTTTTAACTCTTATTTCAGCAACTTCTCCATCTCCTGTTGCTGGAATATCATTTTCCATTTTCATTGCTTCTAGTATTGCAAGAGTTTGTCCAAATTTAACTTTATCTCCTACATTTACTTTAACATCTAAAATTGTTCCAGGCATTGGACTTGTTATTGTAGTTCCACCAGTAGTAGTTGCTGCTGGAGCTGCTTCAACTGGAGCTGGAGCTACAGCTGCCTTAGTTTCTACAACTGGTTCTGATTTTACTGCTTCTCTTCTTTCTGCAGGTTGACGAGATAATGATTTTCCTGCTCCTCCAACTTTTTCAACTTCAACCTCAAATTTTTTACCATTTACTGTTACTACGTATTTCATTTTTTCTCCTTTCCTAATTCCTTAAAATTTTTTAATTTTTTTAAATTTCTGTTACACTAACGATAGTGAAATTTTCAACAGGTTCTCTCAGTTCTTCACTGATAGCTGAGATTATAACTGCCAAATTTTCAGCTTCTTGGTTGTCTTTTTCAGCAACCGCTTTAGCACTAGCTGTGTTTGCGTTGTTATTTGAAACATTAGCAACAGGCTTTGGTGCTACTACTTCTTCCTCTTTGACTAGAGCATTTATAACTTTAGATGATATGATAATGAATAGTGCTAATGCTATCAAGGCAGCAAAAACTATTGAAAATCCTATCAAGAAAGTTATAATACTTTCTGACAAAGTCATAGTATCAGATGTCCACATAACTATCCCCCTTTATTTTTATTTTAGATGTTAATGAATGAAACACACTCATTTTATATAAATGTGTTCACTTGGAAAGCCAAGCTACGCACATAATTCACTAATAAATTTAATTATCCATCGTTATTAAAAAATTATAGATATCTGTTTGTTCATTAAAATTAAAGTTACTATTTTGAAAAAATAACTTCACAAAATTATAGATAATTCCTCTAAATTTTATTTCGCAAGTTGAATTTATTAATATAATTGTATTAATTTTTTGAGAATTTATGTATAATTCTTTTTCATTTACTGCAATTATCATACCATCTTGCTTCTTTTCAGTATTAAATTTATGAAAAATTATTGCTGTTTTAAACCCTAAATATGTGTAAAAATTATTATTTGATGCTTTATTTATAATATCATTAATATCATTTTTTTGCAAGAAAGATAAGCTAAAAAATTTATTTAATATTTTTTCAAAAGAATCTAAATTCGTTCTAAAAATATTTTCTTCTTTCAAAAAGTTAGCTATGGAAAATTTATTTCTGTCAATATCATTATAAATTTTTTCAGGAAATGCCTCATCTAAACTATGTATAAGATTTTTCACATTAACTTCTGATGAATTTTCTAAAATTACTTTTAATAAATTAGTCATCTTTATTTTTTTATTTTTTATAAGACCTGAATCTTCAAGTTTCTTTATATCCTTTTCTGTTAATATAGGATTTAACTCTATGACTTTAACTAGTTTAATTTCTTTCATAAAATCTTCTTCTACATTGAATGTTGTAAGAATATAATCATAGTCATTTAACTGATCTTTTATTTGCTCAAAGTTTTTCAAAGTAAGTATCTTATCTATATCAACCAAAAATTCAGTTTCTATATCTTCTTTTAAGAAGAGTGCTATATTTTCTTTATAAGTGGTTACTAAGATAGCCTTTTTATTCATTTTATTATTATTTTGTAGAGCTTTATGAAAAAAAGGTACTAAATATGCAATCTCTTCTTCAGAAACTTTTTCTTCTATAATATCTTCCAAATAATAGAAATTCTTTTTCAAAAAATTAAATATTGATGGATATAAATTCTCTACATCTCTCAGTATGGAATTTTTAAGCTTTATTTTTCTTTTAGTTCTAAAAATTAAAGGCTTTATATAGTAAAATATCTCATCTAAAAAGACATCCATATTTTTTAAATTGGTCTTACTTTCTATTTCAAAAGCTCTTACTATTTTTATAACAGCTACAGTAATATCTAACCAATTTCTAAATTTTATAAAAACATCTTTTTCGTCTCTACTGATTTTAAATAGATAATCTGTAAAGAAAAGTAAGTTAGTATTGCTAAAGTCTGAAAAATTTTTCTTTAGTTGTGTGTACTCTTCTCTTTTTTCTAAAATCTCTATATTATCAAGAATTAAATTTGAGTTTTTTTCTTCTCTTTTTTTTGAAATAAGCATTAAAATAACTAAAATATTTAATGTTTCATCCATAAAATCAAGTTTAGCTTTTTTAATTCTTTTAGAAATAGAGTCTATTTCATTTATATATTCTTCTTTAATTTCCTTGTATATTATCTTCCTAAAATAACTAAGATCTGCAAAAAATATTTTGTCATACTTTTTATCAAAGCTTACATACTTGTAAAGATAAATAGCTGTAAAATATCTATAATCTTCTTCAGAATAGTCAAAATAGTATTTTAGCTTATCATCTTGAAGCAGTTTAATATTGTACTCCAATAATATTTTCTTTAAATTCTTTAAATCATTTCTTATAGTAGATTTACTTGTACTTAATTTATCTGCTAATTCTTTTAATAAAAAATTATCTTTTTTCATTAAAGTATAGAGTATTATTAATTCTTCCCTTTCCTTTTGACTATAAATGTAATTATTCTCTTCAACATTTTCAAAAAGCTTATCCATATCATTTTCAGTCATCGAAGAAAAAAATTCTCTTTTTTTTATTTCAATTTTCTTTGAACCTAACTCTTCATTGATTTCATCAATTTTATAGCGAACGCTTCTTTCAGTTAAATTTAGAAGCTCTGCTACTTTTGATAATTTTCTTTCATTTTCAATGATTTTTAATATTTCAAAATGCTGTTTTTTTAGCATTTTTACCTCCGATACTTTAAAATACAAGTGTACTATTTTTTTACAATTTGAAACTTATTTTAGATTAATTAAAATATATACACATAATTAATAGAGATATTTATTTAGTAAATAATACAATTTTTTTAGATTTTTTGCTAGCTTTTTTTTATTTCACAATTTCGTGAAAGATATTACACACTTATAAAGTTTTTACTAGACTTTTTTTAAAAAATATTATAGAATGACCTTTATTATTTTTTTTAGGAGGGATGCAGATGGATAGTATTGGTAATGTTGGTAAAAAGAATTTAATCTCTTTAATAATTCCAATATTCTTTGAATTGTTATTGGTAACAATTGTAGGTAATATAGATACAATAATGCTTGGTTATTACAGTGACGAAGCTGTAGGTACGATAGGTGGAATAACACAACTACTTAATATTCAGAATGTAATATTTAGTTTTATTAATATGGCAACAGCAATTTTAACAGCACAATTTTTAGGAGCAAAGGATTATAAAAGAGTTAAACAAGTTATAAGTGTCTCGTTAGTTCTTAATGTCTTATTAGGATTAATTTTAGGTGGAATTTATTTATTTTTTTGGGAAAGTTTACTTCAAAAAATAAATCTTCCAGGTGAGCTAATTGGAATAGGAAAATATTATTTTCAAATGGTGGGAGGACTTTGTATACTTCAAGGTATAATTTTATCTTGTGGAGCTATACTTAAGAGTCATGGAAGACCAACAGAGACTCTCATTATTAATGTAGGGGTAAATATTTTAAATATTATAGGTAATGCTTTCTTTATTTTTGGTTGGTTAGGAATGCCTGTTTTAGGGCCAACAGGTGTTGGAATTTCAACAGTTATATCAAGAGGAATAGGTTGTGTGGCAGCGTTTTATATGATGTGTAAATATTGTAATTTTACTTTTAAAAAGAAATACATAAAACCCTTCCCATTTAAAATAGTGAAAAATATTTTATCAATAGGTTTACCTACTGCAGGTGAAAACTTAGCTTGGAATGTAGGACAACTTATGATAGTTGCTATGGTAAATACTATGGGAACAACTATTATTGCTTCACGTACATATTTGATGCTTATAAGTAGTTTTACTATGACTTTATCAATAGCATTGGGTCAAGGAACAGCAATACAAGTTGGACACTTAGTTGGAGCAGGTGAAATAAAAGAAGTTTATTATAAATGTTTAAAAAGTTTGAAAATTGCTTTGATTTTTGCCTTTGTTACAACTTCTTTAGTTTTTCTTTTCAGAAAGCCAATTATGAGTATTTTTACGACTAATCCTGATATTTTAAAAGCCTCACTTAAAATATTCCCTTTAATGATTCTATTAGAAATGGGAAGAGTATTTAATATTGTTATAATAAATTCACTTCATGCAGCAGGAGATATAAAATTTCCTATGTTTATGGGAATAACTTGCGTATTTACAGTGGCAGTTTTATTCTCATATCTATTTGGTATTTCTCTTGGATGGGGACTAGCTGGAATATGGCTAGCAAATGCAATGGATGAATGGATTAGAGGGCTTGCAATGTACTTTAGATGGAAAAGTAAAAAATGGCAAAATAAAAGTTTTGTATAGTTATTGACAAGTTGACAAAAATAGTATAAAATAAGTGCTAATTAAAAAACCATAAAGAGAGATGGAGGGACAGGCCCTAAGAAATCTCAGCAACCTACAAAAGTGTGGTGCTAATGCCTGAGCGATGGAAGAGACATAGCTAAGATAAAAAAGACTTCCTAAGCTAAAAAGCTTAGGATTTTTTGATAAGAAAGGAGAATTATGAAGATAGCAGATATTTATAAAGGGAAAAGTTTAACTACATCATTTGAGGTATTTCCACCTAATGATAAGGTTGGTTTAGATCAAGTTTATAATTGTTTAGATGTATTATCTTTAGAAAAACCTGACTATATAAGTGTTACTTATGGAGCAGGAGGAAATACTAAAGGAAGAACTGTTGAGATAGCAGATAGAATAAAAAATCAAAATGGAGTAGAATCAGTTGCTCACTTAACTTGTATTGGAGCTAAAAAAGAAGAAATAGATAGAGTATTAGAAGATTTAGAAAAACATAATATTGAAAATATTCTTGCTTTAAGAGGAGATTATCCAGTTGATAGAGAATTAGAAGTTGGAGATTTCAGTTATGCTAGAGATTTAATAAACTATATACATGAAAAGAAAGCTGACAAATTTTCAATAGGTGCTGCATACTATGTTGAAGGACATAGAGAAACTAATGACCTATTAGATTTATTCCATTTAAAAGAAAAAGTTAATGCAGGAGTAGATTTTTTAATTTCACAAATTTTCTTAGATAATGAATTCTTTTATTCATTTAGAGATAAATTAGAAAAATTGCAAATTAATGTTCCACTAGTTGCAGGAATTATGCCAGTAACTAATGCTAAACAAATAAAGAAAATAACTTCTTTATGTTCTTGTACTATACCTAAAAAATTCTTAAAGATTTTAGAAAAATACGAAGATAACCCTTCAGCATTAAAAGAAGCTGGGCTTGCTTATGCAATAGAACAAGTTGTAGATTTAGTTGCTTCTGATATCAATGGTATACATTTATACACAATGAATAGACCAGAAACTGCCAAAAAAATAATAGATGCAACAGGAATTATAAGAAAATAAATTTAATGTGCTGTTAAGAAAATGAGTGAATTACGAATGTAGATTTTAGATAAAAAATTAAATAGAATGAGCCGAGTAAATGTCGACGTGTCTGAAGCCAACTTGTTGGCAAGTTTGTCGAATTTACAGCGAATTCTTAATTTTTTATTGTTAAGAAATCTACTCAGTAATGAACTATTTTCTTAACTTATTAGAAATGAGGAAAATATGTTTGAGTTTGAAAAAGAACTAAGAGAGAGAATATTAGTTTTAGATGGGGCAATGGGTACAGTTTTACAAAAATATGAATTAACTCCTGAAGATTTTAATGGAGCAAAAGGTTGTTATGAAGTATTAAATGAAACTAGACCTGATATAATTTTTGAAGTACATAAAAAATACATAGAGGCTGGAGCAGATATAATTGAAACTAATAGTTTTAACTGTAATGCTATTTCACTAAAAGATTATCATTTAGAAGATAAAGTTTATGACTTAGCAAAAAAATCTGCAGAAATTGCAAGAGATGCAGTTAAACAAAGTGAAAAGAAAGTTTATGTATTTGGTTCTATTGGACCTACAAATAAAAGTTTATCTTTTCCAGTGGGAGATGTACCTTTTAAAAGAGCTGTAAGCTTTGATGAAATGAAAGAAGTTATAAAAGTTCAAGTTGCAGGACTTATAGATGGTGGGGTAGATGGAATCTTACTAGAAACTATCTTCGATGGTTTAACTGCAAAAGCAGCATTACTTGCAACAGAAGAAGTTTTTGAAGAAAAGAATGTAAAATTACCAATTTCAATTTCAGCTACTGTAAATAGACAAGGAAAATTATTAACAGGACAAAGTATGGAATCTTTAATTGTTGCTTTAGATAGAGATTCTGTAACTTCATTTGGATTTAACTGTTCATTTGGAGCTAAAGATTTAGTGCCTCTTATTTTAAAAATAAAAGAATTAACAACAAAATTTGTATCATTACATGCTAATGCAGGTCTACCTAATCAAAATGGAGATTATGTTGAAACTGCACAAAAAATGAGAGATGATCTTCTACCTCTTATAGAAAATCAAGCTATAAATATTTTAGGTGGTTGTTGTGGAACAAACTATGACCATATAAGAGCAATAGCTGAATTAGTAAAAGATCAAAAACCAAGGGTTTTACCTAAAGAAAATTTATTAGAAACTTGTCTATCTGGAAATGAAATATACAACTTTAATGATAAGTTCACTTGTGTTGGTGAAAGAAATAATATATCAGGTTCAAAATTATTTAGAACGATGATAGAGGAACATAACTATTTAAAGGCTCTTGAAGTTGCAAGACAACAAATAGATGCAGGAGCAAAAGTTTTAGATATAAATGTTGATGATGGAATTTTAGATTCTGTTGAAGAAATGAAAAACTTTTTAAGAGTTTTACAAAATGACAGTTTCATAGCAAAAGTTCCCATAATGATAGATTCATCTGATTTTGCAGTTATTGAAGAAGGACTTAAAAATACTTCTGGTAAAGCAATTGTAAACTCTATCAGTTTAAAAGAAGGTACTGAAGAATTCTTAAGAAAAGCTAAAATTATTAGAAAGTTTGGAGCCTCAATAATAGTAATGGCTTTTGATGAAAAAGGACAAGGTGTCAGTGCTGAAAGAAAAATTGAAATATGTCAAAGAGCTTATGATTTACTAAAGAGTATAGGAGTTAAAAACTCTGATATAGTATTTGACCCTAATATTCTAAGTGTTGGAACAGGACAAGAAGCTGACCGTTACCATGCAAGAGAGTTTATTAAAACTATCGATTATATTCATGAAAATTTAAAAGGTTGTGGAGTTGTTGGTGGATTAAGTAACCTATCATTTGCTTTTAGAGGAAATAATGTATTAAGAGCAGCATTCCACCATATTTTCTTAGAAGAAGCTGTACCTAGAGGATTTAATTTTGCTATCTTAAATCCAAAAGAAAAAGCACCTCAATGGACAGATGATGAAAGAGAAAAGATTAAATCTTTCATATTTGGTGAAAGTACTGATATGGAAGCTCTACTTTCTTTAAATTTAATTAAAAGAAAAGAAGAAGCTCAAATTTTTGCTGAAACACCTGAAGATAAAATTAGAAAAGCTTTAATTCAAGGTGGAAGTGAATCTTTACAAGAAGTTATAGGAGATTTATTAAAGAAATATAAAGCTCTTGAAATTTTAGAAAATATATTGATGTCTGCAATGCAAGAAATAGGAAGACTATTTGAACAAGGAGAACTTTATTTACCACAACTTATTCGTTCGGCTTCTGTTATGAATAACTGTGTTGATATTTTAACTCCATACTTAGATAAAGTTGATAAGACTTCATCAAAAGGTAAAATTCTAATGGCTACTGTTGATGGAGACGTGCATGACATAGGTAAAAATATAGTTGGAACTGTTTTAGAATGTAATGGATATGAAGTTATAGACTTAGGAGTTATGGTTCCAAGAGATAAAATTGTTGAAAAAGCTAAAGAAATAAATGCAGATGTTGTAACTTTAAGTGGACTTATAAGTCCTTCTCTAAAAGAAATGGAAAGAGTTGCAGATTTATTCCAAAAAGTTGGAATGCAAGTTCCAGTATTAATTGCAGGAGCTGCAACTTCTAAACTACATACAGGATTAAAAGTTTTACCTAATTACGATTACTCTTTACATGTTACAGATGCTATGGATACTATAACAGTAGTTTCTCAACTTTTATCAACAAAGAGAAAAGATTTTCTTGAAACAAAACAAAATCAACTTCGTAAGATAGCTAAGAGATATATAGATAACAATAATGAAACTGAAGAGAAAAAAGTTTTCCCTGAAGTTAAAAAGACTGTTAACTATATTCCTAAAGTTTTAGGAAAACAATTCCTATCTCTACCTGTTGAAATATTTAAAGATACTTTAAAATGGGATATTGCTCTATATGCTTTAAGAGTTAAAAATACTCCTGAAGAAGAAAAGACTTTAAGTGACTTAAAGAAAATCTATGAAAAATTAATAGAAGAAAAAGTTGAATTTAGAGCAGCTTATGGATATTTTAGATGTAAAAAGACTGAAACTTTCTTAGAAATGGAAGGAATGACTTTTGAAGTTTCTCCTAATCTTGCTCAATATATAGAAAAAGAAGATTATGTTGGAGGCTTTGTAATTTCAGTTGGAAGTAAAATCTTTAAAGACGATAAGTATTTAGGTTTACTTGAAACTTTACTTTGTAATGCCATAGCAGAAACTGCTTCTGAATATATGGAAACAAGAGTATCTGAGGATATCGTTCCAACATTCTTAAGACCAGCTGTTGGTTATCCAATTTTACCAGACCACTCATTGAAAAAAGTTGTCTTTGATTTAATTGATGGTGAAAGAACAGGAGCAAAACTGAGTCCTGCCTTTGCAATGACACCATTAAGTACAGTTTGTGGTTTCTATTTATGCAATGATAATGCTAAATACTAATAAAATATAATATTGGGTTGCAAATTGTAACCCAATTTTTTATAATATACTAAAATTATAGAAGGAATTGATAAAATGGAATTACAAAAATTTAAAGATGACTACATTATAAAAGTTAAAGGTGGAATATATAAACCTTCTTTTGAAGATAAAGAAAAAGTAGTATTCGATATAGAAGTATGTAAATATCCTGTAACAAAAAAGATGTGGTTGGATATAATGGGAGAGATTTCTTTAGAAACTGAGAGAAATAATGAACCTGCTGAGAATATCACTTGGTGGAAAGCATTAGAATTTTGTAACAAGTTAAGTGAAAAATATGGTTTAGAACCTGTCTACGATCTAAGTAAAAGTAATCAAGGAATATTAGCAATAAGAGAATTAAAAGGAAAAACTATTAAAACTGTTGATCCTAAAATGGCAAACTTTAAAAGTACAGAAGGTTTTAGATTACCTACTGAAATTGAATGGGAATGGTTTGCAAGAAGTGGACAAATTGCTATAGAACAAGGAACTTTTGACTATAAATACTCAGGAAGTGACAATATCGATGAAGTAGCTTGGTATGCTGAGAATTCTAATTATCTTATACAAGATATAGGATTAAAGAAGTCAAATCAATTAGGACTTTTTGATTGTAGTGGTAATATATGGGAATGGTGTTATGACACAGAAGAAATGGAAAATATAAAATCATTACATTTTAATTTTGATCTTTCCAGTGCATATAGAAGAATTAGAGGAGGTTCATGGCTTCATACAGCTGAAAGTTGTACTACTCTTTATCGGATTTTTGAAACTGCTGCTTATGTAGTATTGAACACTGGATTTCGTATTGTTAGAACAATTTAATAACTATATAAAACTTTGGAGGAAAATATGTTAGAAGAAAAATTATTAAAAAAATTAAAGACTATTAATGAAAACTTTATAAATTTAGGTTTTGATTTAGAAGAAGACTTAGTTGAACTTATTACTCAAAGAGAAGATATTAAGGATAGAATTGAAAATACAAAATATAAGAAGATGACTTTTTCAAAAGATGAAGAAGCTAACTCATACATTCTAAACTTAGAAGATTGTCAAATAAGTTTTGATATAATCGAAGGTGAAGATGAAGAAGGACCTTGGTTTGAAGTAGAGTGTAATATAATTTTTTTCTAAAGGAGGACAATAAATGCTAGAATTAATTTTAACTAATATTTCTATAATATTATTGATATTATTACTTTCATCATTTATAAATGAACACACAGGAGTACAAAAAATTAAGTCAAAAAAGAGAAAATATACTATCTACACTGTACTATTGATAGTAAATTTTATCTATTTTTTTGATAGTTATAATGAAGATGAGACACTACTTTCATCAAATCTTATTATTCTAGGAATAGATATTTTATTTATATTGACTAATTTCTTCTCACTGATTTTTAAGAGAAAAGGTTTCTATGGGAAATATATGGTATTAGGTATTTTATTTTTAATA
>ERZ773018.385-NODE-385-length-27286-cov-7.832984_pt1 | contig 27286 bp, 27 predicted proteins | sample MGYA00580840_ERZ773018 | MGnify/ENA primary metagenome ERZ773018 (study PRJEB29015, sample SAMEA2738125) | human oral metagenome | biome: human oral; feature: human-associated habitat; material: saliva | place: China | collected 2256 ... | reverse complement strand
TTAGAGGTAATACCAGCAGTAATTGGAACAAGGGTGAACCAGAACAGTGCGTCACCAATGCCGCCCAGAGGGCCCATTGCAGAAACGCGGACTGCACGAATGGTTGGGATATCCAGCTTGTTCTGCTCGAGGGAGAGAACAATACCCATAACAAAAGTGACCAAGAATGGATGGGTATTGTAGAACTCAAGGTTGTGACTCATGGAAGCAGCAAGGTCATCCTTGTTGTCGCCGTGAATCTTCTCAAGACCAGGAAGGATACCGTAGAGCCAACCAGCTGCCTGCATTCTCTCGTAGTTGAAGGAAGCCTGCAGGAACAGGGAGCGCCATACCATCTTGTTGAGCGTCTTCTGATCAAGTGGCTCAGCAGGAGTGGTGTTCTGATATGTATCAGGAATATTAAATGCCATCTTCGAAGTCACCTCCAGCAACAACAGCAGGAGCAGCATTCTTTACCTTGGTCTGAAGCTGGTAATCCCAGAAAGCGATACCAAAGCCGATGAGAGCAAGAAGCAGAAGTGCTGGACCAGAGAGCTCAGGAATGCTGATAAATACGATTGCAGCTGCAAAGCCCATGAGGAAGAAGCCCCAAAGCTCGCGAGAAACCATAACCTTCAGCAGGATTGCAAAGCCGACGAAGCGCATCATGCCACCAGCGACGGACAGTGCATTCATGAGCCACTTTGGAATTGCAGAAGTGATCTGTGTGCCAAATGCAGCGCCACCCAGGAAGAACAGGGTAACAATGACACCAAAGAAGAGACCAAGAGCAGCCATTGCACCATAGTTGATACGAGCAATTCCCTTAGGATCAGCCTTCTCGGCGTATGCATCAGCAGTTGCCATTACGGGGGACATAATGGTAAAGATGATGGTTACTGCATACTGACCAAGCAGGGAGAATGGGATTGCTGCAGCTACAGCAGCCATTGGCTCAAGCTTAGTGGTGATTGCAAACACTGCAGACATAATGCCGCCAATAACAGCATTAGGTGGCTGTGCACCACCAACAGGCATGTTACCGATGGTCATAAGCTGATAAGTACCACCAACAATCAGACCAGTCTGAACGTCACCAAGAATCAAACCAACCAAAAAACCAGTTACGATTGGCTGGTAAAGAGACTCGAGGAAACTAAACTGATCGATGCCAGCGATAAACGCAACGATGAAGATTAATAACACCTGAATAGGGCTAACATCCATCTTAACTCCTCCTTTCAAACACACCATACCTGCCGATGACGATGAACGGCAGACTATTCGAATACTTTTGCCAACCTGATAGAGTTGTTGCACCTTTGCAACTTGTTATATTCCCTACCAGGAAGTTGCGCGCAAAACTTACTCGAATAGCTTTGAGATATCCTCGACCGGGGTCGTAGGAACACGTCTAATCTCTAGAGTCACCCCCAATTCCTGAAGCTCACGGAAGGCAGCGACGTCCTTATCGTCTACCGCCACGCTTGTGGCGACCTGTCGCTTTCCCTCAGCCATGTGCATATTGCCGATGTTCACCTTTTTAATTGGAACACCGCCCTTGACCAGAGTGAGGACATCCTCTGGATTCTCGGCAACTAAGAAAATGTGCTGGCTTGCAGAAGCCTTGTGAATAACCTCAATGGTCTTCTGGAGCGTAAAGTACCTGGTTGCAACGCCACTTGGTGCTGCCATATCCATAAGACCTTGACGCATCTTATTGCCTGCAACCTCATCATTAGCAACAAGGATGAGGTTAGTTCCAAGGGTGCCATTCCACTGAGTGGCAACCTGACCATGAATCAAACGATTATCGATTCGAGCAAGCTTGATATCTGGTTCTCCCATAACAAGTTCTCCTCTCTTTGCCTGTACATACGTACGCTTCATCTGAAAATTTATCGCACTACTCACATCTTGCGTTGTGCGTTTTGCTACACAACTTTATTTACTGCTAGGAACGTAAACCAACGCCCAACGATCAAGTGTAATAACAACATTTGGAGCAAATTCAACATCAACTGTTTCTTTTTTGACAGCTTTTATTACGCCATACATTCCGTTATTTGTTTTAACTTTTTGACCTGGATGTAGGTTCTTTAAAAACTCCGATGTAGGACCAGCCTTTTTTGCGGAAGCTCTCCAGACAAAGAATGAATATCCAAGGGCAATAATTACCAAGAACGCGAGAAGAACAATGGATGAAGCCAGGATGTTCTCTGCTAAATTTGCCATGAATGACTCCTTAACTCAGAAAGAGTTGCTAAATACCATCGTCTCCGAAGATGTCATCTTCTTCTGCCTCTACCTCAAGCTCAAGACGCTTGTGGACAACTCCTTGGCTACCAGCAACAACAGCGGTGTCAACCAGCTCTTCAAGTGAGGTATCAGCCATGCGACTACCAAGAGTTTCAAGAAGCATAGGAAGGTTTGTTCCTGTGACCACTTCTACGTTGGAGTAATTCTGAGCAATAATCATTGCCTGGTTAAATGGAGTTCCGCCAAGAAGATCACAAAAGACCAATACACCATCGGTGGTATCAAGAAGGTCAGAAATAGTTGATGACAGGGTTTCTGGATACGTTGCTGCACCAGCCTCAATGAATGGAACGGGAACAAACGCTTCTTGCTCGCCTGCAATCATTTTGAGTGCATCTGCAAGACCATTTGCAAAAGTTCCGTGACCAGTGAGAACGCAACCTACCATGTCAAAGCTCCCTTCCAAGAGCAAGGAAATATGTCTAGAATCTACCCTTTTGATGCTTTGAGAACTTTTTAAATGTTCTTTCTAAGTGGTAGATACCAGATAACAACCTAACATAAGTATAGTCTAGTAAGGTAGCACAAATGTGTACGTTAACAACTGACAGATTTAACGGTACTATTTTGACCGTAAACGGTAAAGAGGTTAATATTTCCGCAGGTAAATATGTGAATAATTTGTGATGAAACACTATCAATTACCGTAATTTTTCTTCTTTTTCAACTGTTCTTAAAACGTTTATTTATACGTAATAAACGTACTAAATAACCCTAAAATCCAGCTAGAATACGGTGAAAACATAAAATTGGTATTATGAATTTATGTACTGGTATCTATTTTTGAAACAACTAAAGAAGGGTTTTTGGATGCCTCTTTGGTTAAATAGAGTTAGCACATTTTATTGGTAGAGACACAATCTGATAGGTTTTCTCGCCCTTCTGCCCTGTGCTTTTTATTGCATTGTCTTTTGACGAGGTGATTTTTGTGATTGTAACCGTGACGCTCAATGCTTCTATCGACAAGGCCTACTATCTTGATTCTGCTGTTGTAGATGGAACGGTACACAGAGTCTCGGTTGTAGACAACAGTGCCGGCGGTAAAGGCCTTAACGCGTCGCGCGCAATCACAACGCTCAATTATCCGGTATGTGCTACAGGATTTGTGGGCGGCAATAATGGTCGCTATCTTATTGAACTTGCCCAAAAAGACGGCATTGCTACCGATTTTATTTATACTGAGCAAGAAACTCGTTCGTGCATCAATATCCTAGATCCTAGTGGTCAATCTACTGAGTTTTTAGAGCCTGGACAGCCTATTTCGCCCGAGGAACTTCTTGCCTTCAAAGCAAAACTTGTACAACTTACAAATAGTGCTGAGGTTGTCACGTTTAACGGTAGTATTCCAAAAGGTGTTTCTGCTGAGGACTACAAAGAGCTTATAAAGGACACTATGTCTGCTGGAGTTCCTTGTATTTTGGATGCATCAGGGTCGCTCCTCACCACGTGTCTTGAGGCTCTCCCAACCATGATTAAGCCAAACACTGATGAAATCGGACAACTGCTAGGAAGAGAAGTAATCACAGAAGAAGAGATTATTGCTGCTGCGCAAGAGCTTCATAATCGAGGTGTCAAGATTGTTGTTGTTTCTCTTGGAGCTCAAGGTGCGCTCATGGTTTCTGATGAAGGAATCTTTAGAGCAATGCCTCCAAAAATTGAAGTTATCAACCCTGTTGGCGCGGGAGACACCCTCGTAGGTTCTTTTGCGGTTGCACTTGCACAAGGCAAGACAACGTCTGAATGTCTCACCTTTGCCCTGTCATGTGCTACAGCAAGCTGTCTAGCTGCTGGTACAGGTCGCTTTGAGCAAGGAGTGGCAGAAGAAATCCACAGAAACGTTGCTCTTGAAAAAATTGTTTACTAGAACACTGAGTAATAGTTTGATCAAAGGTTGTAGTAAGAGCTGCTGCAAGACGGGTTTCTCGCCAAAGATTACAAAGAGAAAACTATTTCAAAATAGCTGCATAACAGAGTTAGAGAAACGTTACAATTTTTTAGTCAATCAAAGCCCTTTGGGGCGAAAGGAGCACTAGATGTTCGTTACTACTAAGCAAATGCTTCTTGACGCACAGGCTGGTCATTACGCCGTTGGTGCCTTTAACGTTGAGAACCTCGAGTTTGTTATGGCTGTTGTGAAGGCAGCAGAAGAGCGCCGCTCCCCTGTTATTCTCCAGACCACACCCGGTACCGTTAAGTACGCAAACCTTGATTACTTTGCGGCTTTAGTTCGTTGTGCTGCTGAAGAGGCAACTGTTCCTGTAGCGCTTCACCTTGACCACGGTGATGGCTTTGACCGTTGCATCCAGGCAGCTCGCGCAGGTTATACTTCCGTCATGATTGACGGCTCTCACGTTCCTTTTGAGGACAATATTGCGCTCACCGCGTCCGTCACCAAATTTGCTGGTCCTATTAATCTTCCTGTTGAGGCTGAGCTTGGAAAAGTGGGCGGCAAAGAGGATGACGGGCCAGCTGTTGAGGGCGAGAACCCCTACACTGATCCAGATCAGGCTGAAGAGTTTGTTGCCCGCACTAACTGCACTTCTCTGGCAGTTGGTGTTGGAACCGCTCACGGTGTCTATCACGGAACACCTCATATCGAGCAGGACGTTCTGAAGGCAATTCGTCAGCGCATCGACATTCCTCTGGTCCTTCATGGTACCTCTGGCGTGCCAGATGACCAGGTAGCAGAGGCAATCCAGAACGGCGTTTGCAAGGTCAACTATGCAACTGAGCTCCGCCAGGTCTTTATGGCTGGCTTCATGAACTACATGTCCGAGAACCCTGGCAACTTTGATCCAAAGAAACCTTCCATTCCTGGTATGGAAGCAATCACTCAGATTGTTGCAAGCCACATGGATAACCTGGGTTCTTCCCACAAGGCTTAAGCCATCGCAGATTCTGCATACGTTGCAGATATACATAAGGCGAGAAGATTGATTGGTCTTCTCGCCATTTTATTACAAGCAAAGTCCTGTTTGAACCGAATGTTTTAACAAATCTTGCAGATCCAGTCTGCTTCTGGAGCCTCAATCTCACCAGACTGAATGCTGGTCAGCGTATTGCGGAGCTTAGTCATAACAGGACCAACAGCCTCCATACCAGCGCCAAAGACAATTTCCTTCTGACCATCAACAACCTTGCCCACAGGAGAAATGACAGCCGCTGTGCCGCACATACCACACTCGACAAACTGATCAATCTCATCAAAGCGAACAGGACGCTCAACAACCTTCATACCCAGCATATCCTGAGCAACAGTTACCAGTGAACGGCGGGTAATGGAAGGAAGGATAGAATCAGTGTAAGACTGTGGAATAACCAGGGTTCCCTCTTTGTCAACAAAGAGGAAGTTTGCACCGCTAGACTCCTCGACATAGGTGCGGGTACCAGAATCAAGATACATGCTGTCTGCAAAGCCCTGCTCATGTGCCCAAGTAGTTGGGTACAGTGACATTGCATAGTTCAAGCCAGCCTTGATATTGCCGGTTCCATGAGGAGCTGCACGGTCAAACGGAGAAATAGTCAGCGCAACAGGAGCAACGCCGTTGGAATAGTAAGAGCCAACAGGAGTAACCATGATGCGGAACTCATAGGTATCGGAAGGCTTAACACCAACAGTGTTACCAGTACCAATCATGAAAGGACGAACATACAGCGTAGCTCCAGTGCCAAATGGTGGAACCCATGCTGCGTTTGCAGAAACAACTTCTTTAACGGCAGCGATAAATCGATCCTCGGGGAACGGTGGCATAACAAGGCGAGCTGCAGAGTCTGCCATACGCTGAGCGTTGAGGTTAGGACGGAAGCAGACAATATCACCTGAGACTGTAGTGTATGCCTTCAGGCCCTCAAAAACTTCCTGGCAATAATGGAAGATATTTGCGCATTCAGACAGCGTAATGCTGTGGTCGGTGGTAAGACCGCCCTCGTCCCAAGCACCATCTTTATAGTGAGCTACGTAGCTGTAGTCACACTGTGTGTATGCAAAGCCAATAGATGACCAGTCAATGTCTTTCTTCTCCACTGAGTTTGACACGGCTTTCCTTTCTCCGTGGGTTACAAAAAGCGTGCTCCATGATATACGAGTACTTTTTTACCCCTCTGCCACACTAAATAATATGTAACCTAATAGTTATTTTGCGGTATAACGTAGATGTGTCGAGAGGAACAACTATGGATATCAAACTTAAACGAACCTACGATACACCAGAGACCGACGATGGATATCGAGTGTTGGTAGACCGTCTTTGGCCACGAGGCATCAAAAAAGAAAATCTCCACGCTGATGAATGGGCAAAGTCAATTGCCCCTTCAACGGAATGCAGAAAAGCATTTAATCATGATCCAGAGCGCTTTGAGAACTTTGTCTCAGCATATACAGCTGAATTAGATAGCAATCCCGATGCAGCAACCTTTGTGACGCAGCTTAAACAGCTTGCCCCCACTACGGTAACACTGCTTTTCTCGGATAAAGATACGGTCTACAACAATGCGGTGATACTCAAAAAGTGGCTTCAGGCAAAACTGGGCTAAGGGATTTATTTAGTTTTACTTACATCTCTTGCGAGAAAAACTTCTGGTAGAAAGCAAGCTCTTCAGGCGTATCTATGCTTGATGAGAACGTAATGTTTGGTGCCTCATCACAAGTCTCACTCCCCGCTTCAGCAAGCAAATTATCTTGCTCGAGCAAGCGTTTCAGTTGATGCGCCGCTCCTGCGCCGCCGTCAAAAAACTCAACGTCACCCAAGACGGAACTAATCTGCTTTTTAATAAAGGGATAGTGTGTACAACCAAGAACCACAGCATCTACCTGACCAGCATAAGCTCCAAGAAGCTCAGTCAACCTTTTATGCATTTGCTCAGAATCAGCCTGACCAGACTCAATAAGCTCAACAAGACCTTCTCCTGGAATAGAGATGACCTTTGCAGAAGGATGGAGTCGAGCCTCCAAGTCGTGATACTTCTGCAAAGAAAGTGTTGCCTGCGTAGCCAAAACAACTACGGTGCCCCCAGGATATGCGGTTACAGCAGGCTTTAAAGCAGGTTCAACGCCAACAATAGGCAGGCTGGGATACGTTGCCCTCAGCTCTTCCGCGGCAGCAGCAGTTGCAGTATTGCAGGCTATAACCAGTGCCTTTGCGCCCTCATCAACAAACTTGTGTGCAATAGCAAAAGAGCGCTTAGTAATCTGTTCTTTTGGTCTGGTGCCGTAGGGGGCAAAAGCAGAATCACCAAAATAACGAAACGTCTCATGAGGCAGTTGAACAACAAGGTGTTTAAGCACGCTCATGCCACCAACGCCCGAGTCAAACACGCCTATGAAATTATGAGGAGCTGAACACGCTTCCATAACAAAACCTTTCATGCTGAATGTAGAGTATTTTATACCTTTATCATTCAAAGGTTGATTTAGGGCTTACTTGGGTAGAATGCAAACGATATGGTTTTTACGATTGGAGTCTCATGAGCAATGAAGGTAAAAAGGTAAAGGTCCACTATGTTGGCACCCTTGATGACGGAACAAAGTTTGATTCTTCCCGTGATCGCAATGAGCCACTGGCATTTACGTGCATGGCTGGCCAGATGATCCCTGGATTTGATGAGGCTGTTAAAGACATGACCGTTGGTCAGATTGTTGACGTCCACATTCCAGCAGCTGAGGCTTATGGCGAGCGCCACGAGGAAGCAGTACAACCTGTTCCTGTAGCACAGCTTCCTGGATCTGAGACTCTTGTAGCTGGTCAGCAGGTCACGCTGGGCACCCCTGAGGGATACCCAGTTATGGCAACCGTTGTCTCTAACGATGGCACCACTGTTGTCTTTGACACCAACCACCCCATGGCTGGCAAAGACCTTAACTTCAACATCGAGCTTCTCGAGGTTGAAGAGTAGCCCACTTCCCCATTATCGGGCGAGAAGGATGTAGCTGTTTTATCGGCTGCATCCTTCTCTCGTTTTAAAGCAACGACAACATTTCTGTGATAGAAAAAGAGCTTGGCTGCATGCAACCAAGCTCTTTTGCGTAGCAAGTTATCAATAGCTCCAACTTAGCTGAGAACAACGCCGCCAAGCCAGCCCCATCTTGGCGTACTCAAAGCGCCAAGCTGGGAAATCCAAGAGCTCAGGCTCTGGCTCATGACAACACCAGACAGGCAGTGCCTGACAATGCCGCCACCAAGATAGATACCGACATGGCCATAAATCAAAGCTGCTGCAGAACCACCAAGGGTTGGAACAGCAATAATCATACCTGGTTCAATAGCGCTCTGATCGGTAGAGTAGCACCAGGAGTAGTACATATCGCATGCGTTGCCGTAGAAGGTACCAACACCTGCGTTAGAGAAGACGTTAGAAACCCAGGCAGCACAAAAGCCCGCGCCCGTAGATCCGGTGTAGCCAGCAGCGTAAACAACTGCAGCAGCAGAGCCAGAACCAGCAGAAGAGGTTCCTCCACCACCACCGCCATAGTAGCCACCGCCGCCGCTATCACTTGAAGAAGAATTACGCTGAGCTGCAACACGCTCTGCCTCCTGCTGAGCAGCAAGAAGCTCAGAGTCACGCTGAGCAATGAGCTCTTTGACGTTGTCATCAAGACTTGCAACAACGTTTGCAGCGTCCGCCTGACGAGCAGAAATGTCATTGAGCTGAGACTCCTGAGAAGCACGAAGGCTCTCAAGCTCAGTCTTCTTTTTCTCAAGCTCGGTCTTCTCGTTCTGAAGAGCAGCCTTATCTGCCTCAAGAGCGGCCTTCAAGTTCTTAACTTCCTCAATCATCTTCTGATCGGACTCAGAAATCTTATCGAGGTAGTAGATATTAGAAGTAAGCTCCTCAAAGCTTGCAGAGGAGAGGATCATCTCTAGAGCACCAGCTGGACCAGCCTTGTAGTTGCTAGACATGCGAGCACCAAGAGCTTTTCTTTTCTCAGCAATCTGAGTCTCTTTTTCTGCAATCTCTTTCTGCTTAGCATCAATCTGATTCTGTTTATCGTTGATCTGATCAGAGATGCTACCAATCTGAGCGTTTGTATCATTCAGGCTTGCCTGCATGCTAGAGACCTCATTTGAAATCTCATCAAGCAGCTTCTGAGCAGCATCGTAATCACTACGAGCAGCGTCAATCTGAGCCTGGGTTACACCAAGGGCAGGACGAGCATTAATCAGGGAAGCTGTGACGGCAGCAGCGGCAATTCCTGCGCCGGCAAAAATCTTAAAGGCATCGCGACGGCTGAATAGAGCAGCACTCTGCTCCTCAACGGAAGCGGTATGTTGTTTCTTCAAACTCATAAGGGTCTCCTAGAACGTTTAGTAGTACGGTGTGACCTTTGAAAGACTATTCTACCCGAGATACACCCATATATTCAAAAAGATACGTAATCGACAAACTCCCCGAAACAATTTTCGAGGAGTTTGCATAAGAAATTGTAAGGTCAAAGGTAGGATTTATCGGTTCTCAATGTGTGCAACATTTTTTATTGATATGGTAATCCTACCGTCAGACTCGTGAGAGAATTCTAGGTAACCTGGACGATCCGTTAGGTTTGAGGGAAATGAAATCTCAATTCCTGTATCAGTGCGAATCTTATGATTCTTTGCAATTCTGTTGGCAACACCACGCTTAACAGGAACTTCTTCGGGGAGCTCTCTACTTGCCACCTGAGCTTCGTACTTTTCCTGAATCTCAGGGCGCTCCTCAAAGATGCGCTTACCAACCTTGATAGGATCAACTACCTCTTCTACCTCTGCTGCTTCTGCAACGGCAGCCTTAGCACGAGACACCTCAACAGCAGGCTCAAGACCATATTCTTCTGCCAAGTCTTGAACAATAACAGTTACCTCGCCAATAACTTCATGACTGGAAGCCTCTGATGAGCACTCAAGGAAGAGTTCTGGGATGATAAACTTTCCCTCTCCTGCTACAGAGCGATCATGATCGTGGAAATCAATGGCGCCTGTGTCCAGGTCAATTACCGCATACGAATCAACTTTTTGCGTAGGAGAAGGCAGCGTTGCGTCCTGGCGCAAAATCTCGTTTGAGGAACCGTTGACGTCATGAATAAAGGCCTGCTTGCGTGGGAGAAGCACGATGGCAAAGAGACGTCTTCCCTCGCCCTCAAATGCCTCAGCCTGAGCATCCTCATCGTCTGCAGCAGCACTGGTAAGCGCCTGGCCGGCATCGGTATCAATGTAGTCCGCTACAAGAAGATCACACTGCTCAACATCATCAGCGCGACGAAGCTCTTCCCAGAACCACTGGGCAATCTGGTGAGAAAACTCTACAAACTCAACGTCTCCGTGGGCATACTCCTGAAGACCTCCAGCAAAATTACTGGTAGGAGCAAACTCTCCGTGCCTGGACTCTGGATTTGCCGTAATCTTGCGCAGTCTACGCTGTACGTATGACTTTGTCTGACGGTCCTCTAAATCCAAGGTAGATTGAGAGAAGTATTTAGTTCCCGTCTCAAAATCAAAGACGTGAAGAATTGCCTTAGTAACTCTAAGCATGTAAAAACCTCGTTTATTGCAGATGTTTTGCTGGCGAGAAACCCTAATGCTTGACGCACATCAGAGGATCGCCAATCTTAACCAGTGGACGACCACCAATCAGTGTTCCAGACTCACCAATCAGATCGATGCGTTCATACTGATCTGCATTAACAACGGTAACAACTACAACATTCTCATATCCTGCTTCTTCAATAGCAGCAGCATCAAATGAAATCAGTGGAGTACCAGCCTTGACCTCATCGTTAGCGTGAACGTAACGGGTGAAACCCTTGCCATTCATCTCGACGGTGCCAACACCAATGTGAATCAAAATCTCAATGCCAGTATCAGTGGTAAGACCAATTGAGTGATTGGTTACGTTAGTTGCGGTAACGCGAGCATTGCAAGGAGCATACACGCAATCAAGACCAACAGGCAAAATACCATAGCCCTGGCCAAAGAGACCGCTTGAAATTACCTCATCGTGGACCTCTTGTACGCTTACCAGGACACCAGAAACTGGTGCATAGATAGTGTCTTCCCTGGTAGCAAATGTAGCCTTCTGAGGCTGTTCTGTTCCGTTAGAAGGAACAAACACATTCTTAACCTTTGACCAAAGACCCATGATGCCTCCTTGAGTATGTGCTCTGCACAGATACCATCTGACATAACGTTTCTATTTTACCTAAGCGAGAAGGACGAATGCTCCACAGAGAAACATCCGTCCTTCTTTCACGAATTTACAACACGAAGATGCAGACTATTGCATTCTCTTAGCACCCCTAAAGATGATCGAGCGTGCAGCAAAATAGGTAACCAGAAAGTATCCACCATACAAAGCAGCTACGACTGCAACTACTCCACCAATGCTGCTAGCTACATCAAAGTTGCCAATCGACTTGATGACAGAAACCATAATAGACATTGCGCATGTTGCGTGTGCAGCTGCCATAAGCAGTGGGAACAGGAAGTACACGCCAATCTGAACAAAGAGCGCACGACTTGCAAGGCCCTTCTCGGCACCAAGTTCTGCAAGAACTTGATAGGCGCGAGCGTTATCCGATGCCTCGGAGAGTTGCTGAAGTGCCAGGATAGCAGCACAAGCAATAAAAAGTACCAAGCCAATGTACAGCGCTAAATATGTCACGATACCAGAGAGTCCAGCAGTACCTTGAATGTACTCAGAAGCGGTAACAACAAGCATTGAAAAATATGGATCGGAATCGTTTCCCGTTACGCTGCCATCGCCTAAGTACTGCTTAATTTGACCCTGGAACTGTGTTTCAGTAGTATCACCTGGAGTTTGGTAATTACCTAAGATATACGAGTTGGTCAAAACAACGCTTGAAGGGAAACTTTGATCAGCAACAACCACAATTCCAAGTGCAGGCATAAGATGAGGGCCACCTTGTGTTTGTGCGATATCCAATGTTCCACCAACAGCATGGAGTTTGTGACCTTGAATGGTAAGCTCAGGATTATTTGCAAGAGAATCCTGCCAGTATTTTGTGAGATTAGTATCAAGCGTCCAAACCATATAACCGTCAGTACCAAAATCAACAGGCTCAAGTCCAGACGCAACGCGCAACTTGTTGTACTGAGAGGCTCGCATCAGAGTCACATTTCTCTGCGAAGGGAATTCTTGGTCACTATAGGCAGTCGAGTAATCATCAAAGCGCTTGCCTGTTACAGCATCAATAGAGCTATACGTGAAACTTGGTGTTGTTGGGTCATCTAGAGCGTAGTACGTATCAACCTGGAAAGCGTTTTTGATAGTTTTATCCCACTCTGGATCAAGTTTCTGCACTACAGAAAGGTAATCATATGGGTCCGCTGGACCAGGGGTATAACTGCGCTCTGAGCCTGGATTGAATGCTACAGAAACATCGTACGTTTTAAGCTTAGAGAAGCCAGCGTTCATAGAGTCAACAAGCGAGAAACCCGTACCAAGTCCACAGACTGCCACAAAGAGCATAGCGCAGACTAAAGAGATGGAAACCCAAGCAGTATTAACGCGGGCATTAAACTGACGCAGGATAAACGAATGAAGACCCTTGTAGTAAAAGCCCTTCTGCGCCTGCATAAATCTGAGTAAAAAGCCAGAAATTGAGAAGAAGAAGAGTGCTGTACCCACAGAGACTAAAGCCGTGGCCATGGCAAACTCTTCATCTATCTGTTTTAAACCATTGTGCTGAAGCAGAGTATAGGAATAAGCAATGATTCCAAGAGAGGCCAAGAAGAGCAGTACAGAGATGGTAAGATTTCTTACCTTGACAGTCTGAGTTACTTTGTCTGCGTTAAGAAGGTCAATGAGCTTGTAGCGAGATACGGTGGTGACGTTAAAAATCAGCGCAACCACAAACATAACCACAAAGTAAATAACCGTTTGAATCAACGCAGTTTGTGAGAAAACAAATTTGAACGAATCAAGAGTCGTGTTGAACATGTGGGCCGTTGCAAACATCATAAATTGAGAGATAAAGATACCTGCAACAAGTCCAACTACCAGGGCGAGAAAACCAACAAGCAGTGTCTCAATACTCATAATCTTAGAGACATTTCTCTTGGTCATACCCAGTATCTGATACATGCCAAATTCTTTTTTTCTACGACGAATCAGGAACTGATTAGCATAGACAACAAGAAATCCCATGATTATGGCAAGAAAAACGCTTACTCCAGAAATGGTATTACTTAAGAGTTGAACAATGTTTCGCTGGTCTTCAGAAAGATCCAACACCATAGATTGCTGCGTAATTGAATTGAAGGAATAAAACAGCGCAACGCCTACTGCCAATGTCAGAAAGTAAATGCTGAAATCGCGCAGTGATTTCTTGACGTTACCAAGCGCGATTTTACTGTACATCAGCACCCTCTCCTCCCAGGAATGAGACAACATCCATGATCTGGTCAAAGAACTGCTTACGGGGTTTCTCGCCACGAACTATCTCATTAAAGATGCGACCATCTTTAATGAAAATAACGCGATGAGCGTAAGAAGCGGCATATGAATCGTGAGTAACCATGGCAATAGTTGCGCCATTACGGTTGAGGTTCTCAAGGCTCTCCAGAAGTGTGCGAGCGTTCTTTGAATCCAGAGCGCCAGTAGGCTCATCCGCCAGGACCAACGAAGGGTTGGTAACAATTGCTCGAGCAGCAGCAACGCGCTGACGCTGGCCACCGGACATCTCGTAAGGGAACTTGTCCAGCACCTCAGTAATCTGAAGCAGCTTGGCAACGTTTTCTACGCGCTCCAAAACTTCCTGAGCGCGAACATGACCAATGGTTAGTGAGAGCGCGATATTCTCGCGAGCGGTAAGGCTATCAAGCAAGTTGGCGTCCTGGAAAATAAAGCCCAGGCGGTCACGTCTAAAGGCAGAAAGCTCTGCGCCGCGCAAGCTGGAAAGCTCTTGGTCATCAATAAAGATGTGGCCCGCAGATGCCTGATCAATGGTAGAGATGCAGTTCAAAAGTGTCGTTTTGCCAGAACCAGAAGGACCCATGATAGCGATAAACTCACCGCGAGCAACAGAAAGATTAATGCCGTCTAGTGCCTTGGTAATATTTCCACGAGTTCCATAGTACTTCTCGAGGTTTTGACAAACCAAAACGGTGTGAGGAGTAAGTGCAGAAGATTGTCCAGCCACAACAGTTGACTGAGTTGGAGCTGTTTGAGTAGCTGCCATGTTGCGTCCTTTCATTGAGAGCGAGTAAATCTTGAGATATATACTCCGTCACTACCGTTCACGTTGCCATCGATTGACCTTACGGAAACCTTACGCTTTTCTCACTTTGATATGTCAAAATATCACTATCAAGCATACGGGAGGGGCATGCTATGAAGTTGGTAATTAAAAGATTTGGGCAGCTTACCGCTAAAGAGTTATATCAAATTCTTTCTCTAAGAGCAGAAACGTTTATTGTTGATCAGCAGATTATGTACAACGATCTTGATAACGTTGATCAAGTTTCTACCCATGTCTTTTATCAAGATACTGACTCGGTAGCTGCATATTTGCGCATCATTGATGCAGGACAGTCATACAACTCCCCTCTTATTGGTCGCGTATGTGTTAGCAACAAAGGCGCTGGTATTGGTTCAAAACTACTGCACGATACCCTTGATTACCTGGCACAAGAAAGTAGTGCTTCCAAGGTGTTAGTTGAGTCGCAACTCAAAGCTCAGCCCTTCTACGAGCGCGCTGGATTTACGCAGGTATCTTCTAAGGTGCTTGATCACTTTGGCGTCCTTCACCATGTGCTCTCCTTTGACCTTGATGCATATCGTCAGACGAGAAATGCGGTCAGTATTGATAACGTTCATGTTTCAATTAGACCACTTGAAGTAGCTGATTTACGTGCGCTGCAAAAGCTTAGCGTGGAGACTTTTGTGGACACTTTTATTGACTCAAACACAGCAGACGATTTAGCAAGTTGCATTGACTCGCTCTACAATACAGAAAAGCTTGCCCGAGAGCTTGCTGCTAAACACTCATATTTCTATTTTGTTGAAGTAGAAGACCAGGTAGCTGGCTACCTGAAGCTCAATACACGTTATGCGCAGACTGAAGGTCAGCGCGATGACTCGCTCGAAATTGAGCGTCTGTACATTCTTCCGCAATACAAAGGCCTGCATCTTGGGTCAAAGCTCATGAAATTTGCCCTTGATTTAGCAAAAGAGAAGGGTAAAAAGCGCGTGTGGCTGGGTGTCTGGGAACACAATGAGCCTGCTAAGGCATTTTATTCACGTTGGGGATTCAAGCGCTTTAGTCAGCATACCTTCCCAGTAGGAAGCGATCCTCAAACGGATGAATTGTGGGAGCTTCTAATATAGGAGAAGCTAATCAGCTTCATTTTAAATCCGTAAAAGACTGGTTGAACGTAATAGAAAAAGTTGAACCTTTGCCAATTGAACTGCTCACAGCCAGTTTAAGACCCATCTTTCTACAGAGCTCATAACAGAGATAGAGACCCATACCGGTAGATTTTGCGTACTTGCGACCATTTTGGCCGGTAAATCCCTTATCAAAAATACGAGAAAGATCCTCTTCAGGAATACCGATGCCATTATCCTTAATGAAGAGAGTAGTTGAAGTAGTTCCCTCATGTGGCTCTGAGACAGAGGCAGAAATCCAAACGTTCTTCTCGCCAGGTGCAAGCTCTGGATTTGAATACTTTGCAGCGTTAATTAAAAGCTGTCGCAAAATAAATTCAAGCCATTTTGGGTCAGCCTTGACCACGTGGGCCAAGTCATCAAAATGGGGAGAAACACCAGCGTCAATGAAGACGCGTGCGTTGTTTTTAAGAGCATCTTTTACGATGGATTGCAAATTGACGTCTCGAATAGAAAAATCTCGATCTACAGATGCGCTGCGTGCATAAAAGAGCGCCTGCTCTACCAGAGTTTCAATCTTGGTAAGCTGCGTTTGCACGTCATCCATAGATAGCGATGGATTATTCTGAGCAACCAAATGAGCTGCAGCGATGGGAGTCTTAATCTCATGCACCCACATCTCAATGTACTCGCGATATTCCTTTGATCGCATATGCTCATCAGCAAGCTGGTCCATCATAGACTTGGACATGCTAGAAAGCGCGTCCTTAAAAAGCTTCTCCTCCAGCGTTGAAGGTGTGTCCAGCATGGTAGGAACCATATAGCTCTCTTTATCCGTTGCCACTAAATTCTCGGCAAGCTGCTGGTAAAACCAACGACGATGAAAATAGTCAGCTAGAAGTGCTGCTGTTCCTACCACCCACAAAACCAGAATACAGTAGGCAATAGCAAACGCGTTAAGTCCAACGCCCTTAAGCATAAAGCCAATTAACGTGCTGCTAGCTATAAGCGCAAGAAAGAAAATAGTTCGATTTTTTAGATACTTCAAAAATGTCATGACAGCCTACTCAATAACGTAGCCAAGTCCGCGGCGTGTCATCACAAAGTCCTCAACACCAATGCTTGCAAGAGTATTTCTGAGATGGCTAATGTTGACCGTCAGCGTATTGTCATCAACAAACTCGTCCGACTGCCACAGCTCCTCTTGAATACGCTGGCGAGAAACAACCGTTCCGACATTTTGCATCAAAAGTGAAAGTATTCTGAGCTCATTTTTGGTCAGCTCAACACTTTTCTGATTTGCAGAGACCTTGCATGAAGAAGAATCAAGCGTCACACCTGCATGTGAAAGCTTTGTTCCTGTTGTGACATCGCTATTTGCACGCCTCAAAACCGAGGTTATGTGCATAAGCAAAATCTGGGTGTTATAGGGTTTGGCGATAAAATCGTCCGCTCCTAACGAGAGCACCATAAGCTCATCAAGGTCAGTATTTCTGCTGGTAACTACAATGATAGGAACGTTTGAGAGCTGTCGTACTTCTCGACAAATCTGTTGTCCGTCAATGCCAGGAAGGTTAAGGTCCAACAGAACCAGGTCTGGATGAGCAGCAATAATCTGTTGAGGTACAGACTCAAAAGACGTGAGAGCCTGGGCTTCAAAGCCGTTTCTTTGTAGCAGGAGCACCAACTCTTGCTGAATCTGATGGTCATCCTCTACTACCAGGATTTTTGTCATATATGCTCACCTCCTGCTGTGCTATGCAAGCCCCACAAAGCGTTGGGCGTTTTCCCACAGTATGGTATACGTCTTCTCTTTGGGGATATCAAGTCGCTGCCAACGAAGCTCCGCCAAGCGCTCAACGGTATGCACCACCATCGCTGGCGTGCACTCCCCTCCGCGCAGAGGCTCTGGGGCCATATAGGGGAAGTCCGTCTCTGAGAGCAGTTGTGTCTCTGGGCATGAAATCATTGCAGCTCGGATATCATCAGAGCGCTTAAACGTTGCTGCACCACCAAAGGCTACAAAACAACCAAGGTCTGCAAAAGGCTTCATAACCTCAGGACCATCGGTGTAGCAATGCAGGTCACAGCCTGCCTTAGGCACGCCCAGACGGTTTAGTATTTCAAGCGCCAAATCATGTGCATGCGCATTATTAGCACCATCACGCAAGTGCAGCTCAACGCGTTGATTGCGCTCGTGTGCAATTAAGAGCTGGCGTTCAAATGCTTGGCGCTGGACCTCTTCTGGAACCTCACAGTACGGTCCAAAATCAAGACCAATCTCTCCCACACCAACACAAAGAGGATGCTCAAGCAACTCAAACAAGCGCTGTTCAGCCTCTTGGTTGTAGTCTGGCGCACTATAGGGATGAGCACCAACCATAAAATACGTGTGCTCAAACAAATACTCTGCAGGTAAATCACAGGGTACACAGAGATCTGCCTCAGCCAGCTTTGCATAAGCAGCGCGAGCCTGGCTCAGAGTATCCTCAAACCATGCAATAAAAGCGCTGGTATCTGCCCACTTACGAGGAAACTCCGTAGCAATATCTACGGGAACAATAAGCATACGAACGCCCGCTGCTGCTGCTCGTGCAAGAGACTCTGCAGCGCTGTGCTCGTGGAGGCTGCCCAAATGACCATGAGTATCGGCAACAGGCGCCAAAACACGCGGTGCCAGCCGAGGCGTACCGTAAATATCATGGAACAGTTGACCGTCAGAAAACGAAAGTGCTTCCACTTCTTCTGCTGGTAGATGATGCTTTTTCTTACTCACTCAAAGGCTCCAAAGCAGCCGCAAGACAAATAAAGTCTTGGCTGGTCAAAACTTCTGCACGCGCCGTAGGCGCAATTCCTGTGGCGAGAAACGCCTGGTCTAGCTTGTCTTTATCAAAACCAGAGGCACTCATTGAATTACGAATAGTCTTTCTACGCTGTGCAAAGGCAGCGTCAATGACCCTCATGGTATGCAAGAGCTCTTCCTCAGAAAGAAGCTTGGAGGTCACCGGGTTTCTCGCCTGGGTGCGATCCAAGCGAACCACGGCAGAGTTGACGCGCGGCGGAGGCATAAAGTTGCCAGGACCCACTTCGAATCTGCCAGTAACCTGCGCAAATAAAGATAACTTTGCAGTATAGGCACCATATGCCTTGGTAGAAGGCTTGGCAGCAATTCTGTCGGCCACCTCAGCCTGCACCATGACTACCGCTCGCTCAAGCGAAGGAAGCTCCTGGAAGAACTTGAGAATCAGTGTAGCTGCCACCTGATACGGCAGATTAGACACAAACTTTGTTGGCATCGGGACAACCGGGATTGCGCTCTGAGCAACGGTCGGAAGCGTGCTGTAAGCCTCGGAGAGTTTCTGCGGCGTGATTGCCAGAGCATCTCCCATAACCAGCACAAACGAGTCTGGATGAGGCTCTTTGCAGGTTACCGCCAAGACTTGCTCAAGCTCAGAGTCTGCTTCAAGCGAGCACACTGCATGGGCGCGGTCGAGCAAGGCCACCGTAAGGGTACCCAGGCCGGGTCCGACCTCAACAATCACGTCAGTAGGCTGAACCTCTGCAAGCTGAACGATTTTCTCGATAACATGATCTTGTACCAAGAAGTTTTGACCCAGCCTGTATTTGGTGGCAAGGCCAAAACGTTCCAGCGTTTCTTTAGTGGCGCGCTGATTAGCAAGCCACGATATCTGATGCGATGCGTACTCCGACACGATTACTTACTTGCAAGACGTGGGAATAGAGCGTCTCCCTTAGAGACAGCCAGGCCACCCTGAAGCTTGCCCCATACGCACTCGCTGCGGGTATCGGTAGAGGTAATCTCTGCCTCGTCAAGGCTCATACGGCGAAGAACCTCTGCAGACGTAGTTGGCATGAATGGCATAAAGAGATGTGCGCAAATGCGGATAGACTCAAGCAGCGTATAAATAATCTCCGCAAGCTCTGATGCGCGCTCTGGGTCTTTTGCCACCGTCCAAGGAGCAGCGTCCTCAATGTAGTGGTTAGCTGCGTGGACAAGCTCCATGATGATGTTCTTAGCGCCTACGTAGTCCATCTTCTCCATGCATGCGGCATAGCGGTCATAAATGCCCTCAGCCAGCTTATGCAGAGGATGGTCTGCAGCAACAGAAGATCCATCAAAAGTTGGAGTAACACCTTCAAAGTACTTATCGCTCATATTAAGGGCGCGAGAAACCAAGTTACCCCAGCTATTTGCCAGGTCAGCGTTATAGACCTGCTCCATGCGCTCGAAGGAAATGCCAGAGTCCTCGCCAGGAGTGACGTCGGTCATGAAGTAGTAGCGGTAACCCTCAACACCCAGCAGGTCCAAAACGTCCTTAGGTGCAATGGCGTTTCCGCGAGACTTACTCATCTTCTCAACAACACCAGTCTCAGAGTTGCGAACGTTAAGGAAGCCGTGAGCAAAAATGTGCTCAGGAACTGCCTCACCAAGAGCCATAAGCATTGCAGGCCAAATGACGCAGTGGAAGCGAATGATGTCCTTACCAACAACGTGCATCTGAGCTGGCCAGAAACGCTTTCTCATGGCAGCAGCCTCTGGACTGTCATCGCCATAGCCAACAGCAGTGTAGTAGTTGAGAAGAGCGTCAAACCAGACGTAGGTTACGTGAGACTCATCAAAAGGAACTGGAACACCCCAGTCAAAACTGGTACGGGATACAGAAATATCCTGGAGGCCAGACTCAACAAAGCTTCGAACCTCGTTTGCACGGAAATCTGGCTCAATGAAATCTGGGTGCTCAGCATAGAGCTCAAGTAGCTTGTCCTGAAATGCAGAGAGCTTGAAGAACCAAGACTCCTCAGAGACACGCTCAAGCTCACGATGGCAATCTGGGCAGAGATGTGCGCCCTTGCAATCAGCCTCTTCATCTGCCTTCTCTACCTGTGTCTCGGTAAAGAAGGTCTCCTCGTGAATGCAATACCAACCATCGTAGGATCCCTTATAGATGAAGCCAGCCTCACGCATGCGATCCCACAGATACTGGACAGCTTTTACGTGACGCTCATCGGTAGTACGGATGAAGTCGTCGTATGAGATATTGAGCTCTTCATAGAGTCCCTTGAAGAAAGGAACCTGCGAGTCACACCATGCCTGTGGAGACAAACCGTGATCAGCTGCAGCAAGAGCGACCTTCTCGCCATGCTCGTCCATACCGGTGAGGAAAAATACATCGTAACCAGCAGCGCGTCTAAAGCGAGCCTGGATATCGCAAAGAAGGGTGCAGTACGCAGTTCCCAGGTGTGGCTTTGCGTTGACGTAATAAATTGGGGTGGTAATAAAGTATGACGGCTTGGCCTCGGGCATAATGACTCCCTTTGTGTAAGTTGCAATAACTTATCCAGTATAGAGCAAATGCTGGGCGCACTTGTGTTGGTATGGTGATTATGCCTCGTGAGCAAGAATTGCCTGGTATGCCTCGTCACGCGCAATACCAAACTTCTGAGCAAGCTCCTTGGCCAGGGCTGATTTTCTCGTACCAGCAGCAAGACCAGCCTCTATTGCATCTTCGAGCGAGAGCTGGGACGTTCCTTCTACCTGCGATGATGTTGCGACAAGCTCTTCATCTGTGGGAGCTGCAATGACCAGAACACACTCGCCTTTAAGGTTCTCTTTTGCAGCAAGTGTCTCAACAAGGCAAGGCGCCACGTCACGCACCACTTCTTCGTGCAGCTTAGTAAGCTCTCTGACAAGAGCCACCTGCCTGGTTGGAAACACCTCAGCTATAGCCTCAACCGTTGCGAGCACCCTAAACGGAGACTCATACAACACGATAGTGCCAGGAATTTGCGCAAGCTGCTGTAAGCGCTGAACAATCTGCCCGTGTTTTCTGGGCAAGAATCCTTCAAAGAAGAAATGATCACTTGCCAGGCCCGATGCAACAAGTGCGCAGGTCACCGCAGAAGGTCCCGGAATAACTTCCGTTTCAAGTCCTTCTGAAAGCGCCGCATCAACCAAATGCTGACCTGGGTCAGAGATACCTGGCATACCGGCATCTGAAACAAACGCGACATGCTGACCCGCACGAAGCCTCTCTAGCGTTGGCTCAATTTGCGACTCAATAATATTTTGATCACAGCGCTGCAGCGGTACATGAATGTCAAATGCCGAGAGGAGCTTTGAGGTCACACGCGTGTCCTCACATAAAATGACATCTGCTGCTGCAAGCGTTTCTTTAACGCGCGGTGACGCGTCCGAAAGGTTACCAATAGGCGTGCCCACAATAGACAGTTTACCTGCTAAAAGAGTAGATTCTGTCATTACTCGAGCATTCCCCTCTCAAACGTTGCAAGCGCAACGCGTGCGTCCCATGCAGCCAAAAATGCGGAGGTCTTCCAGGTCTGAAAGAACCATGCAGGACACGTATTGTACACTTTGAGCTGGCCGGAAGTGTAAATGCGCTCAAGTGCAATTCTTCCCTCTGCCGTCATAGCGCCGTCAATGCTTGGAAGTGATGCTGACCACTTGCCCACCATGACCGGCAGACCACCTGAGGCAGAGGTCTTCAAATACGCTTCATTTTTATCAATGAGCTGCTGTACACCGCGAGGACCCGAACAATCAATTCCCTCGCAAGGTTTATCAAGGTGAGCGTCAAGCCAAACGTTTTGATAGGCCTGCTGGCTCATAAAACGCCTAAATCCCTGAGGCCAACCACCGTCTGGGAGAATAACCACAGGCTCTTCTCCCGCCACGGACCTAATGGCCTCATAAGCACGACGATAATAGTTTCTAAGAGAATGGCCAGGGATACCATCTGTGAGCTTAAAGCCCTTGCGAACGCGAGGCTTAACCTCATCAGCTACCTCAATGCCATAAAAACCGCTGCGGTGAGCATAGTGAAGAGCAAGCTTATGCAGAATAGAAAGAGATTTCTCCCCAGAAATTCTGGTACGTGGAGCACCACCTGGCTGATTATCCAAGCCATCAGGCAAACCTGGATTGACCGCCAATACAAAAATAACGTGCAAGCCAAGCTCTTCTGCCCATTCAAGAGCTCTATCAAGCTCAGTGATACAGCTTACATATGGTGTACCAGTAGCTTCTTCATCAAAAACATACCAAGGTACAGAAATTCTTACCGCATTAAAACCACGTGCAGCAATACTGACAAAGTCAGAACTCTGAATAAATGAAGAACGATGCGCTTTAACAAGAGTGTGGTAGTCCTCAACACCAAGTGCCTTAATAAGCTGAAGTTCATCAACGCAGCCCGTGCGTGCAAACGGCTCAGGAGTTACCCACGGTTCAAGCGTAAGCCAACCGGTTAAATTGACACCCCGCAATGCTCCGTGAGTCATGAAATTCCACCTCGATAAAAGATAAAACCTCTACATACGTAGAGTATACCCATCGAGGTTATGTTGCTCACACGAGCTTTAAAAAACAACAGGTTACTTCATAGTTTTTGAATATATGGCGCAATTGTTAGGGGTCTCATCAACCTCAACGGAAGAGACGGGCAAACCTTCTGCCTCAAGTTGCTCAAAGAGATACTTTGCCAGATTTTCTGCTGTTGTTCTAAACGGCAAAATAGTGAGCGAAAAACCCTCTTCTTTAAGACAGGCCAGCGTCTTTTCAGAAAGAGAACCCTCCTCAATCAAAAACGTATGGTCAAGAGAATCACACAGTGCACGAACTTTGCGTTTAAAGACACCAAAGTCCATAACCATGTCCTTTTCTGTGCCAGACTCACCAAGCTCTGCAGCAGAAATACAAGCGGTTACGTGCCAACGATGGCCATGCAGGTTCTCACACTTGCCGTAGTAGTTTGTAAGAAAATGCGCTGAGTCAAAGGCATATTCGGTCTTAAGCGTATACATTACTCGTTGTCCTTTGAGCCGCGACCGCGATCATCGCGTCCAGCTCTTCTATGTCTACGACGTGCAGCGTTTTGTGGCTGAGTGTCTCTAGATGCAGCGGTAGGCGCACCGTTAGAACCAGAAGTATTCTGTGGAGCGCTCTGAGCTTTCATGCCTGCCCTATCTCCTGGACGACGAGTCCTCTTTGCACGAACCGAAGCCTGTACCTCATCAGCTTTCTGTGATGTCTGAGGAGCATCTGTCCTTCTAAAGCGCTTACCCTGTGGCTGCTTCTGTGTAGGAGCTGAACCCTGCTCATTTTTCTGAGGGACCTGAGTATTTGCAGCACCTTCATCCGTTGTGTGATGACGGCGACGGGTACGACGCAGCGTATCTGTTGAAGCATCAAAAGTACTAGAACCAGGATTGACCTGAACGTTCTTTGAAGTTCTTACGCGACGGGTGCGAGAAGAACTTTGAGTGCCCTGCTCTTCTCGGGTATTTCTTGTACCAGAATTCTTGGCGTTTTCCTGCCTATTTGCAGAGCTCTGCTCAGAGCGCTCGCGCTTGCGTCTTGGAGCCTCAGTCACAAAGAGGTCAGGGTTAATCTCTGGTTCTTCATCAACAATCAAACCATTTGCTCTATCAAGTTCTGCCAGAGCCATCTGAACCTCAACAGATTCAAGGCGCTCAAGTGCAGCGCGAGAAACGCTGTCTGGCCTGCAAGAACAGCCAAGGTCTTCCGACTTCTGCTGAGCCGCAGGAGATGTGTCCATGTCAGCAAGAGGAATACGTACCACCTTGCCACTCTCAAGACGAAGCGCAATCTCCTCTTTTGGCGTGTTGTACTCAACAATTTTTGCCATGCCCAGAGGAGTCTCAATGACAGCATTGCGCTTTGGAGCACGGTTCTTAAAGTCACGATACGCTTCAAACTCATAGCGTAAGCAGCACATTAAACGGCCGCACGCACCAGAAATCTTAGTGGAATTCAATGGCAAATCCTGCTCTTTTGCCATACGAATAGAGACTGGCTCAAAAGAAAGACCAAACCTTCTACAGCAAAGCTCTTGACCACAGTGACCATAGCCACCAATAACTGCCGCTTCTTCTCTGACGCCAATCTGACGCATGTCAATGCGCTCGTGAAGCTCATGAGAAAGCTCGCGAACAAGCTGCCTAAAGTCCACACGATCATCAGCCGAGAAGTAACACACGACCTTCTCGCCATCAAAAAGGTACTCGACACCAATGGGCTTCATCTCAAGTTCTTCTTGAACAGCAAACTTCCTGAACACAGGAAGCGCAGCCTCGCCCTTAGCGGCAAGCTCTTCTGCGCGAGAAAGGTCCTCGTCAGTTGCTACACGAACAACGTCTTTGAGCTCGGCTTTGTTTGTCTTGTACTCAAACTCCTCCTGAGAAATCTCACGAGGATCAGCTACAGCAAGACCAATCTCTAGACCTCGCTCGGTCTGACAAATGACGTGATCACCCTCAAGAACGCCAGACTCCTTTGGATCAAACCAAAGGTCGCGCGCAGCGTATTCAAATTTCACCGGGACAACGGTGGGCATGTAAGTGCCTCCTTGATATGCAGCAGCATAACCTCAAGGGTTAGCTGGGGAGAAACAGAGCGGTCCAGGTTGTATTGAGCTTCTTGCACCGCGGCAAGTGCTTCAAGAACACCCTGGGTATGAGTTTGAGATGCCACACGGTCAATAATGCCTGCTGCATCCGTATTTACTATTTCTTCATCAACTGCTTCACAACACAACAGTACGTCGCGAAGAAGCGATTCCAGAATTGCCAACATTTCTATGATACCCGAACGCTCGCGCGCTGTGAGTTCTCGCTTATTTGCTGCCTCTACCTGCTTTAATGCAGCGCTCGTAAGAAAGTCCTCACTTTGAGCGAGGGCCTCTTCTTGGGCTCGCCTTACATCCCCTAGAGGGATTTTTGCAGCTTCTATCAGCTCTTTTGCAGACGTAAGCACATCCCATGAATCATTTCTGAGCAGATTGCCAAAAACATCAATGAGTTGCCTGCGGATATTTTTGCGTGTAGAAGACTGCAAAAACTCCACAGCTCTACTAGGGGTTCCTGTTGCTGCAAGCGCAATACGAGCTTCTTGTTCTGTGGCGGAAATCTCTCGCATAATAGCTGCTTTAGCTGCATCATCAGTGAGCGTCCTAAACGCAACTACCTGACAGCGAGAAACAATAGTGGGAAGCACCGAAGAAGAAGAACGCGCAGACAAAATAAAGATGGTATCTGCAGGTGGCTCCTCAATGGTTTTGAGCAGCGCATTTGCAGAGTTATCTCTGAGCAAATCAGCACGGTCAATCACGTAAATCTTATGAGTTGAACGCATAGGCGCCAGACTAACATCGGCAATAAGCTGTCGGATCTGCTCAATAAGATAACCGTTTGCAGAGGCTGGAGTAAGCACGTGCACGTCAGGGTGAGTACCGCGAGAAATACGAATGCAGTCGTCACAAGCAGCGTCGCCACCTTGAGCACACAAAACGCACTGCGCCAAAGCTCTAGCTGCAAGACCCTTACCAGAACCAGGGGCTCCTACAAATAGATAGGCATGACCAAGCTTGTGCTCATGCAACGCTCTCGCAAGCAAGTTTTGAACCTGAGGTTGATCCTGAAGACGCGTGAGCGCCTGAGGAAGTGGATAGGTATTCTGAGCAGCAGGTATACTCTCTTGAGTCATGAATGCATCACACACCAAACTCACAAATACCTGGAATAAGATCAGCTAACACCTGGCGAGTACGCGCGCGCACCTCATCAATACTGCCATCTGCATCGACAGCTTTTACGCGCTCCGGCTCATTTTGCAGAAGTTGCTTATAGCCAGCAAAAACACGCTCCTGGAAGGCAACGCCTTCTGCCTCTAGTCTATCCGCGTCATTTTGAGTAGCGCGCGTATGAGCAACTGTTGGCTCGAGCATAAAAACAAGAGTTCTATCAGGAGAAACCCCACAGCTTCCCAAGCGATTTGCACGGTGTACGAGGTCTGTATCAAGACCGCGACCAGCTGCTTGATAGGCAAAAGTAGAATCGTAGAAACGATCGCACAGAACAATCTTGCCCGCAGCTAGAGCTGGTCGAATAACCTCTCCTACCAGTTGAGCGCGACTTGCTTCATAGAGCAACAGCTCACACTCATCGCACATCATGTCATTTTCTGGATTAAGTACCACGCCTCTGATCTGCTCAGAAATAGCAGTGCCACCGGGCTCACGAACAAAGACCACATCAAAGCCAAGTGCTTCAAGGTCTTCTCGCAGAAGAGAAGCTTGTGTTGACTTTCCACAGCCATCAACGCCTTCAAGCGTGATAAACAAGCCTTGAGATGTACGTGCGTCTTTGTTCATGCTTCCCTCCCTCTTAACTATCTCACGATACAGGCAGATTGTGTTTCTCGCCATGAATATTCTAAAGGTTTTGCGCATTTCCACATGAAAAGCGCTCAAAAATGGGTAAAAATACGTATGGAGCGGGCGTTGGAGAGGGACGCTCGTTCTTCCGAAAACGGTGCACCTCTCGATGCACCGTCATACGTTTACTTTTTTGCTGCCTTGGTGGATTTGGTGCTCTTAGTACTCTTACGAGCGCCTCTACGCGAGGCAGTTTTCTTTTCTTTACCAGGGCAATCATAATTTGGACAAAGCTTCCAAGGACCCCTCTGGGTAGTAACAACCACCATAGGAGCACCGCAGTCCGGGCAAACCTCATCGGTCTTCTCGAGCTTTCCACGAGCAGGCAGAGGATAGCTGGTCTCGCACTCCTCGTAGTTGGTGCAGCGAATAAAGCGCTTACCCGTGCGCTCTGACTT
>ERZ773018.384-NODE-384-length-27302-cov-11.392153_pt1 | contig 27302 bp, 23 predicted proteins | sample MGYA00580840_ERZ773018 | MGnify/ENA primary metagenome ERZ773018 (study PRJEB29015, sample SAMEA2738125) | human oral metagenome | biome: human oral; feature: human-associated habitat; material: saliva | place: China | collected 2256 ... | reverse complement strand
CCGCATTGATTCCGTTCTTTATTGCTAACTTTGGCCTTAATTACTATCAATCGGCTACCATTATTTTCTGTAACACCGTGGTGGCCTCTATTGCGCAGCCCGCATTGGGCTACGTGGCCGATCGGTGGCGCGTACCTTGGTTCATTCCTGCCGGCTTTACGGTGACTCTCGTGTCCATTAGTTCTATGGCACTAGCTACGAGCTATGAAATGATTCTCGCCCTGTCACTTTTAGCTGGCGTAGGGGCCGCACTATTCCATCCTGAGGCGGCGCTCCTTGTGAAGCGTACGCAATCTCATGAAATCGGTAGTGCTATGGGGCGCTTTGCGGTAGGCGGCAGCGCTGGCTTTGCACTGGGGCCGCTTCTTGCTGGTGGTGTGTACATCTTTGGCGGTCATTTCCTTTGGATGTTCACCGCTATTGCTTTGCTCGGTGTGTTGCTATATCTCTATGCCTTTACGGGCGAGGCTGATACGACTAATGTTGGTGAAAGTAAAATCTCTGCTACATCAACTCATACGGGTACGAATGATTGGGCGAGCTTTGGTAAGCTATTCTTTGTAATCGCTTCACGATCCATATTGTTCTCCGTACTATCTATCTTCATTCCTATCCTGTACATTACCGTTATTAACGGTGAAGCTAGCGCTTCTAGCTTGGCTCTAACTATGTACTTTGCAATGGGCGCAGTCCTTACCTATATGGGCGGGGCTTTATCCGATAAATTAGGATTCCTGAAAACGGTACGCTTAGCTAATCTTATATTCTTGCCATCCGTTTTAGTATTTATCTTTGTCCCAAATATATGGGGCTTTTTCGGTGCTATGATACCGATGGCCTTTGGCGTATTTTCACAATATGGACCAATTACGGTACTAGGTCAAAAATATCTTGCTAAAAATGCAGGATTTGCATCGGGAATTACCTTAGGTCTAGGCATTACTTTAGGTGGCCTTGTAGCGCCTTATATTGGGCACTTGGCAGATATCTATGACGTACAAACCGCATTGATGACATTGATACCTGTAGGACTTATGGGGCTTCTAATGAGCCTGTGGCTTAAGGAACCGAAATAGTGCTAGTACAATAAAAAGAATAAAAACGTAGAGATTTAGACTAACTAAAATAGAATATTTTGATTAGATAAAATGTCAATACATGGGAGGTGACTAATGGTCACCTCCTATTTGTTTACTTTCGAAGGTTAGATATTTATATTGGTTATAGTAAGACTTTGACTTTCAATATTTCAATATCTTTACTAGATATATGTTTTAACATATAATTTAAGTGAAGATTTCTTCTAGCATTAGGAGGAATAAGATGGATACGTTTTCTATTGTTTTTTATGATATTGTATTTCTTCTTTGTGGGAAAGCGAATTGTTTTAACTAATGGTTTTATAAAAAAATCTATAAAAACACCGAAGAATGCTATTGAGTTAGCTGTTAGATATAAGAATGATTATATTGAGAGGTATACATAATATGGAAACGTTAGATCAATATTTAGAGAAACAATTAAAGAATCCAAAGTTTAAAAAAAAGTGGGATGAGTTAGAGGATGAATATCAAATCATTCAAAATATTGTAGAGGCTCGTCTCGCAGCTCACATGACTCAGATGCAGTTATCTGAATTAACAGGTATTACCCAGTCTGATATTAGTAAGATTGAAAATGGTAATGGAAATCCTTCTTTGAAAACATTGCAGAAAATAGCGCGTGCTTTTGGGAAGAAACTAAAGATTGAATTTGTATAAAGACTTTCACAGAGTCCGAACATTGTTGTATAATGATAATGAATTATTTCGACTTTCACATGGAGGATATAGATATGGCAACAAGTATGGTTATCGGCACTCAATGGGGTGACGAAGGTAAAGGTAAGATCGTTGACTGGATCGCAGAACGTGCAGACGTTGTAGTGCGCAGTCAAGGTGGTAATAATGCAGGTCATACTGTTGTAGTAGATGATAAAGCATTTGCCCTTCGCTTGTTACCAAGTGGTATCTTGTACGATAACAAACAAAATATCGTTGGTACTGGTGTTGTTATCGACCCTAAAGTTTTGATACAAGAAATTGAAGGTCTTGAAAAACAAGGTAAATCTGCTAAATCCCTTCAAATCTCTGACCGTGCGCATGTTATCATGCCATATCATATCGCTTTAGATAATGCAGAGGAAGCATCTAAAGGGGATGCTAAAATCGGTACTACCAAAAACGGTATCGGTCCGTGCTATGCTGATAAAATTAATCGTATTGGCATCCGTATTTGCGATTTGTATGATTTGGATACATTCAAACAAAAATTAGCATACAATGTAGAATTCAAAAACAAAATGCTTACTAAGGTCTATGATGCAGAACCTGTTAACTATGATGAAATCTTAGCGGATTACATCAAATATGCTGAAGCATTGAAACCATATGTAACAGATACTAATATTGCTGTTCTTAAAGCAGTTCAAGAGGATAAAAAGGTATTGTTCGAAGGAGCGCAAGCTACTATGCTTGACCTTGATCATGGTACATATCCATTCGTAACATCCTCTCATCCAATCGCAGGTGGTGCCTCCACAGGCGCTGGTATTGGTCCAAACTACTTGAAAAATATCTTCGGTGTAGTAAAAGCTTACGCAACACGCGTTGGTGCAGGTCCATTCCCTACAGAGCTTCTTGATGAAACTGGCGATAACCTTCGTGAGCTTGGTCATGAGTTCGGTACTGTAACTGGTCGTCCTCGTCGTTGCGGCTGGTTAGACCTTATGGTTGTAAAATACGCTGCAGGTCTTAACAGCCTTGATTACCTTGCTATCACTCGTTTAGATATTCTTGATACGTTCAAAGAATTAAAAATCTGCGTAGGTTACAAATTGAATGGTAAAGATGTAGAAGGCTTCCCAGCTAACTTGAAAGATCTTGAAGCATGCGAAGCAGTGTACGAAACATTGTCAGGTTGGGAAACTGATATCTCTGGTATCCGTAAATACGAAGAACTTCCTGAAAATGCTCGCAAATATGTAGAACGTATTGCGGAAGTAACAGGCGTACCTTTGGGTATCGTATCCGTTGGTCCTAACCGTAGCCAAACTATCGACTTAGTAAACGTATTCTAAGCTATACTAATTTGATATAATATAAATGATTGTATTCGATAGCATGGATGTGGCAGTATAATTTCTAAAATTTTACTGCTATACAATCGATTTATAGAATTATACAGATGAGGCTCCTCTATGAGGAGCCTTTTGTAATAAAATAATTTAGATGACAAAAAAGTATAATACATCTAATCCTTTCGGTTGCTAATGTAGTGCGGTATATCGAAGTATGCTGTAAGGTTATCATAAAATGGGCATATCTAAAATTCTATAGAAAAATATTGTATAAAATATTTATATATACGATTTAATGTATAACTAAATTTATCTATGAGATAAAAATTTATTTAAAATATTCACGATATGCAAACTAGGACGTGCTTAAATGAGTTTATAATGTGATAAAAATTACACATCTATGTGAAAATGGTATTCATAATAAATTATTAAGATACAAATATAAAGAAAAAAATAGATTTACATAAAGAAATAGTATATAATAGAGTCAAGAAAGTAGATTGATATTTTTTGATACAGATTTGAGGAGTTAAAGATATGGTTGAAGTTTCTTATGAACGTTTAGCTACGATTTTCAAGGCATTAAGCGATGAAACAAGATTACACATCATCGATATGTTGTCTTGCAATGAATTATGTGCAGCTGATATTTTAGCTAGCTTCAATTTGTCTCAATCTACGTTGAGTTACCACATGAAAATCTTAATTGATGCAGGTGTAGTTAACTCTCAACGTAATGGCTTATGGACTCGTTACTCCATTAATGAAGCTACATTTGGCGATATTTTAGAGATCATCCCTCAATTATATAAATCTAAGGATGAGTGTATTTGCGCACAAATTAAATACTGCCGTATTTCTGAGCACGAAAAAGAAGCGTAACAATGAGACGATGGATTATGCATGTTGATATGGATGCATTCTTCGCGTCCATCGAACAACTGGATCATCCAGACTATAAAGGCCACCCTGTTATCGTGGGTGGTCTTTCTTCACGTGGTGTTGTTGCTACCTGCTCCTATGAGGCTCGTAAATTCGGTGTTCACTCTGCCATGCCTATCTCAAGGGCAAAGAAACTTTGTCCCGATGGTATTTATGTATACCCGCGCATGGACCGCTACAAAGAGGTATCCCATCAGATTTTTTCTATTATGAAAGAATTTACTCCCTATATTGAGCCATTGTCTATCGATGAAGCCTTTCTTGAGGTAAGTGGCATGTCTACTATGTATAGTGGGCCTAAAGCGTTAGGGCGTGCCATTAAGGATCGTGTGTATGAGAAGACCGGGCTTATCATCTCGGCGGGATTAGCACCTAATAAATTTCTCGCTAAACTAGCCTCCGATTTAGACAAACCAGATGGTCTTGTAGTGATTCCTTATGGTCGTGAAAAGGATATTTTGGCTCCATTACCTATTAAACGGATTTGGGGTGTTGGTCCTCATACGGAAAAACGGTTGAAAGCAGGAGGCTTTCACTTAATGCGTCATATTCAAGCCTTACCAGATGAACGCAGCCTTATTCCTATTGTGGGAAATCAGGCGAGACGCATATGGGAACTGGCAAATGGTATTGATGAACGGCCTGTGGAAACAGATCGTAAAATACAATCCATTGGAGCAGAGGAAACCTATGAAGAGGACCTCGTTGATGGCAGTGCTGTTGAAATTGAGTTTAGGTATTTCGCCAATCGGTTATCAAAACGCTTACGGAAACGCAATTTGTTAGGACACACCGTATCGATTAAGGTTCGCTATGATGATTTTACTACCGTGTCACGGCAGAAACGCTTAGATTCACCGTCAGACCATGAGCACGTGTTCTTTGAAACAGCACTGCTCTTGTGGAACAAGCTTATGCAAGATAAGACGAGCAAGAAGCCTAAAGGTAGTCGTTCTAGCTATGCTGGGGATAACTATGGTAGTTCTAATGGGATTACCTTTAAGGATCCGCCAGGCCCTATACGACTTTTAGGTCTTACCGTAAGTGGTCTTGATGAAGAGGTACCGATGCAAGATAGCCTCTTTGAGTCTCCCCGGAATGAAAACGAAAATAAGTTGGCTGGTGTACTAGATTCCTTAGAATCTAAGTTCGGCGAAACTGCAGTTATGAGTGGCGCTCTATGGCAGCGCTTTCACGGAGAAAATGGGGCGCGTAGAAAGAGATCAGAACTTAAGGCTGCAGTAGATGCACAATCTACTAAAGAGGATGTGGATTCTAGTAAAGCGAATGAGACATCTGATCACATGGAAGTAGGTTTTGAAGACGATGAGGGAGGGGATACTAACGAGGATGTATAATTCCATACAGTAGACTCATAAAGTTTATATTGAATACTTTCGCTAATATAAATGTTCATGTTACAATATGGATATAGTGTTTAGAAATTACCGCAAGAGAGGTATAGATATGAGTTTATTTCGTGTAGCCATCCATTATGGCATCAACAGCAACGGCTTCTTGTCCTATGATACAGAAGCAAAAACAGTATCCGTAGAGTTACCTGAACAAGAGTGGGTAGATAAGGTTATCGCTTACTTGAACGATGAACATGCTATCGAGCATGCTACAGGTCTTGATACATATGAACGGTTAACTGTAAAACCATTAGAGTCTTTAGACAATTTCAAATTAGCTTTAACACGCATGTGGGAAGCCATCGATGTACAAGTCGACTGGAGCCGTCCAGCGTAAATAAAATGATACCCCTTCATAGGCCTATTGGTACTATGAAGGGGTTCTCTTATTGTTGCTATGAGATAATGCTATTGTTATGAGATGATGGCGGCATAGCATACTGTAATGTATCAGAAACTAAGGAACTCGATGTATGAAAAAGATAATGATATCCCTTGGATTGCTCATAGTGTTAATCGCTGGATTAATGATGACCTTTTCGCGAGGTTCAGCTGAAAGTCCTACCTTTATGCGTGAAGCATTACCGAAACAAGATGGATTTGCTTCTGTAGGCAATGGGTCTACTGGTGGTGCTAATGCTACAGAGCAGAATGTGTTTAAAGTAACAAACAAAAAAGAATTTGTATCAGCTCTTAAGAATAGAAAAAACACTACACCTAAGATTGTACTAGTCTATGGAACTATAGATTTTGATACCGATGATAATGGTAAACCATTGACTATGAAAGACTACATGGTCGATGGCTATGACTTTCAACAATATTTAGAAACTCATAAGCCGCAAAGCACAGCGTCTAAGAGTTTAAAAGATGAGCAAGAAGCAAAGCGTAAAGCATCACAAAAGAATCAAAGTAAGTCTATTACTGTTCATGTACCGTCTAATACAAGCATCATTGGCATGGACAATGCGAAATTAAAGGGTGTAAATTTGGTTCTTGATTCGGATAATGTAATCATACGAAATATACAGTTTGAATCTCCTTATGATTATTTCCCTTCTTGGGATCCTAATGATGGACCAGAGGGTAATTGGAATTCCCAGTATGACAGTATTTCCATAAAAGGTGGTACACACATTTGGATTGATCATTCTTCCTTCCAAGATGGCCCTGAAACAGTAGAAAAATACTTTGGTCGTAAATATGAGCATAGAGATGGATTGGTTGATATTACCAATGAAGCTGACTATATAACGATTTCTTATTCGACGTTTGAAAACCATAATAAAACCATGTTGATTGGTAGTAGTGATTCAAAAATATCAGATGAAGGAAAATTACATGTAACTTTGCATCATAATTATTTCCATAATGTAGTACAACGCTTACCAAGAGTACGATTTGGCCAGGTTCATGTGTATAATAATTACTTTGCGTCAGATACTACAAATGGTGAATATGTTTATGCTTACGCACTAGGTGTTGGGAAAAACTCCCAAATCTATGCTGAAAACAATGTGGCGGATATAGCAGGTAAAGACTATACATCGTTTGTGAAAGTATTTGGAGGAAAACAACTTACCGCCGTTAACAACATGTTTAACGGAAAAGTTATTGATACATTTAACGATACGTTAACACCTGTAGATTGGAAACCTGAACTGTTCACTACAATAGATCCTGTGAATGAAGTAAAAGAAAAGGTTTTGCATAATGCAGGGCCTATTATGAGATTAACGGATGATTGAGAATATAGTATAATAATCTTACAAATGTACTAAATTTACCAAAGATTGGGGGTGGAGAGATGTGCCAAGTTAGTTTAAATGAAGCTCAACATGAGTTAAATAGCCTTATACAGAAACTTAAAACTGGAGAAGAACGTGTTGTTTATATAGTCCGTGATGATAATACTGTTGTAAAATTAACTTTGTCAGAAGGTAATAGTACACCCGTAAAGAGATTGGGAATAGGAAAAGGGAGGATAATAGATCCTCCAAATTTTGATCAATTGGATAAAGACGTACAAGATATGTTTGGAGATGTAATATGAATTTATTACTAGATACTCATATGTTAATTTGGACTTTTCTCGATAGTGAAAAGTTGCCGACATTTGCAAGAAACCTTATTGCTGATTATCAAAATACAATCTATTTTAGTATGGCCAGTATGTGGGAAGTGGAAATAAAACATATAAAAAATCCAGTACAAATGCCTTATGGTGCAGAAATATTACATGAATTATGTGTAGAGGCGGATTTTAAATGTCTTGATATTGATTTTTCACATATTATGGCTCTTCATACATTAAACCTATTATTAGGTGCGAAACCACATCATGATCCCTTTGATAGACTATTAATTAGTCAAGCTAAAGCATCAGATATGATTCTTATAACGCATGATAAATTATTATCAGGGTATGATGAACCTTGCGTTTATACAGTTTAACTAGAAATGCCGTATCATATTTCAAAATAGAAATGTGATACGGCATTTTTTATAGCTGTTTGGATTAATTGTTACTCATCAAATTTTTTATTCGTTAAGTCTTGATACATGAGCTTAGCGATTTCATACTGTGGGTCGCCAGCTTGCAATTGGTGTGAAGGTAGTTTAAATACGGCTTCAGCTATTTCGTTTTTCTTGATGTCGATACCTTTTACATCGTCAGAACGGCTTATGGAAATGGTATGGGTTGTTGGATTTATGAAGTACGCATTTACATCGATGCTGAAAGCTTTGTTTTCATCTTTTCTCATGATTGTACGTAGAATCATAGCTGAGATAGCAGTAGTACCATCTTTTTCGCCTAATAGCTGTTTAGAAGTGTACTCTACATAATCTGCATAGACATAAATATCGCCAGGTTTGGCCTTATCATAATCTTGTGTATAGGCTTCTACTAAACGCAAATCAAGCTGCCTACCAAATGGTCGAGAGAATATTTCGCTTTGTAATTCGCGTGTTTCACTAACAGGTGGATAGAACGGTATAGGCGTTAAACCTTTTAGCATATCTGTTCGTGTTTCGTTTTTTCGTTTAGCGCGCCGTTCCGCAGTGACCTTGTCTAAGCGTTCACGCTCCTTTAACATGGCCTTTTCTTGTTCTTCTTTAGATTTATAAGTTTTTACAGATACAACACGATTACCAGACATAGTGACTGTTGAATAGATTGGTTTGCCGTTAGTAGGTTTTCCCTCAGAAGCATCAAGCGTAGATTGTACTATGGCTGGTGTTGCGCTTTCAATTGATTTTCTTAACTCTGGAATATTGGCGTAATCCATATCAACCACAGCAGTATCTGTGCTTTCACTTGGCTGCGCAGGTGTAGCCCCGTATGCGGATGATATAGCTAAGACAGCTAATAGTGAACTGGTAATAATCGATCGTTTACATAGTTTCATTACACATACCTCTTTTTATAAGAACTCTTTAATACTATCAACAGCTGTATTATAGCATAGTTCTTGCGTAGATAGATTTAAAAACGATATAATAAAGTATACATGCGTCTATAGCTCAACCGGACAGAGCGCCAGTTTCCTAAACTGTAGGTTGGGGGTTCGATTCCCTCTAGGCGCACCAGTGATAAAAACTGGCTTATTAATTGGTTAGATTTTTTGTTATTAGAGAAATAAGCCAACTAATAAGCTGTTTTTTATTTTGAGAGGACGTAAAATGGATAATAAAGCGTTGATTCAAGAACATTGTTGTACTAAAAGGCTTAATTTCTTGATTGGATCGGGTGCATCTAGCGATGCAATACCTTTGATGGGGCAGTTTAATTCCTTTGGAGCTAAAGCAAATGAAGAACTGTTAAAGTGTGTTAAAGATATAAGTAAAAAAGCTTTATTAATATGTAAGGATGATAAGCCTAAGAGCTCAATAGAACTAAATGAAAGGTTAAAAATATTTAAATCTTTTAAGTCATATAGTAAATTTATGGAAGATTTAATTCATTGTTTGAACAATATTAATTCTCGTACAATACCAAGAAGTGTTAATATTTTTACAACTAATTATGATTTGTTTTTAGAGTGTGCTATTGATAAGGTATTAAGAACACAAAACTTTGTATGTAATGATGGGGCTAGGGGGTACTTCACAAAAGTATTAGATTGGACAAATTTTAATCGAGTTGTTGCATATAAGGGGATAAATGACAATTATAATTATGAATTACCTTTAGTTAATTTAATAAAACCTCATGGGTCCGTTAATTGGAAAAGAGAGAAAGAAAATGTTCTTATAACACCTAATGTTTGTGATGATCCATTTGTAGTTCCACCAACTGGAACTGAGTCTAAAGACACATTTTTGACAAATTATTTTTATGAAATGTTGCGAGTGTTTCAGTTGGAACTTGAGAAGCCACAATCAGTTTTAATTGTAATTGGATTTTCTTTTCAAGACTCACATATTGCAAAGATGGTTAGACGTGCAATTCAAAATCCAGAATTACGTGTATATATCTTTGCATATAGTGATAATGCGATTAATTACATTCGGAAAAATTTGGGCGTTTCGGAAACGGATTTAAGACTAATTATATGGGGGCCAAAAAACTTTGAGTCTAATCCTCTAACATTGAAAGAAGTGACTAAAATTTTGTTTGAAAAGAAACAGGGGGATAATTAATATGGAATCTTTACCCAAAAAGATAGGTGTAATTATTTCCGTAGATGGTAATGTATCCCAAGTTGGACTTTATAATACTACAAATGATGCAGATGTATTTTGGTACGGAGATATCCTTTCAGGTGCTAAGGTTGGTGCATTTGTTACAATTCATCAAAATATGGTGAAAATTATTGCAACAGTTGTATCTGAAAGTATCATAGATCAGCAAAATATTTCAAATTTAGATATATATGATAATCGTTACAAGCAGAATTCAATGAAACGATCTATCTCTTTAAAAGTTAAAGGCGTTATAGAAAATCAACGATTTAATATAACAAGTAGATTTGTTCCTATGATTGGAAATGAGGTATGTTTAACTACTCAAGCAGAGTTAGATTTGATTTACGGTGTAGTACAATCAGAGCCTACAATCAGTATTGGAAAATCATTACTTGAAGGAAAAGATATAAATATACCTATTGATAAAATCTTTGCATCTCATATTGGTATTTTTGGCAATACAGGTAGTGGTAAATCAAATACGTTACATAAAATGTATTATGAATTATTTCAGTCATCGTTAAAAACTTATATTAATCAAAAGTCTCAGTTTTTTGTTATTGATTTTAATGGTGAATATGTGGGGAAATCAATGTTTGGTTTATCTGATGAGGATAAAGAAATATTTAATATCTCTACACGAACAGATAAATCAGATAAAATTATAATTACTAGAAAATATTTATTAGATCCAGATCTATTGTCTATACTCTTCGATGCGAAACCAGGAACGCAAGTTCCATTTTTACGTTCTGCATTAAAAGTATATAGTGATATTAAAAATCCAGAGGATTTTGCTGATTTAGAAGTAGGATTATTAATTTCAATAATTAGAGAACGTAAGAGTATTGATAGAGTCACATTAGAAAGATGGATTAAGGCTAGTGAGATTTTAGGGATAAATAAAGAATTGATTGAACCATTGGAGGACTGTAATAAGCATGCAGAATGGGGAAATACCGATATATACTCAGTAGATGGAAGGCTTGTAATACATAATGATAATATAACAGAAGAAGGCCGTAGGTATTTTCAATTTGATTTATTAAAAGCAGCTTTAGCGGGAAAGTTTTTAGCTGCTAGTGAAATAAAAAAGCTATATTATTTTATTGAATTCCAACGGGTATATATTGCAGTGTATGATTCTAGGACATTAGAGTTTATTAGCCCTATGATAAAACGGATTGAGAACGCGCTAGGAGCATTAGATAGAGTTGTTGAGGTTAAGGCTGATATATATGATTCTTATAAAATGTTGAATGTTATTTCTCTTGTAAATGCAAATCAAGAGGTTACACGTTTGATTCCTATGTTAGTATCTAAAATGATTTATGATATTCATAAGAGTCAAGTTTCGGATTCTAGAATAGTTAATAAGACTGTGCATTTAATAATTGATGAAGCACATAATATTTTAAATGATATAAATAAAAATAATAGAGATGATTGGAAGGATTATCGACTGTCGATTTTTGAAGAAATCATCAAAGAGGGACGCAAGTTTGGGTTTTATTTAACGTTAGCGAGTCAGCGACCTGCAGATATTTCAATAACAATTGTCTCTCAACTTCATAATTTTTTTATTCATCGTATTGTGAATGATAAAGATTTACAGCTATTGGAAAATACAATGCCTACATTGGACTATAGTTCTTATAAAAGAATTCCATTATTAGGCCAGGGGGAAGTGGTTATTACAGGAAAAGCTTTTAATATGCCATTTTTTGTCGTGGTGAATAGACTAGAATCAGTTAGACCTAATAGCGATGATATTTCTCTTGTGAGATTATGGGAATCTAATTCTGATAGGGATGGTTAATAAGCCAATTTACAAGCCTTTTCTTTGTGATTAGATAAAAATTTTTTGAGAAAATAAATTCTTATAAGATGTAAAAGAAGATTAATATAGCTCCACTAATACTTATATATCATGAGTTTTTAGTGTAAAGTAATAAAATATTTTATGTGGAATTTTATAGAAATAAGACTCCTAAACTGCGTGTCACTGGTTTGATTCCGGTTAGGTGCAACAATAAGAGTGATTTGGCATAAGACTGTTTAGTCTTATGCCTATTTTTCTATAAAACTTTCCTATGTAATACAAGATTTATGAATGTATTGATAGTATATAAATTCTTATATCAGAGGCGATAATGATGAATAAAACATGGTAACTGACTTAAAACTGTGTTTACTCAAACTAATTGAATATTTGCATAATGAAGAAATTATTGATTATGAGGAATTCTATGATTTAGTTAACCATACCTTTAGTAATCTTGTAATCGAATTAAGAAATCTGCTTAGCGTTGCTTATCCCAATACAAAGCTAAAACGGATGATAAAAAGCATTCATTATGCTAATGGAGTTAATAATGTGGATTTAAATGAAAGTGCTTTTATACTTGATTAAATTGAACCGTACTTTAGTATAAATAAGCTTCTAGATCATGATACATCCATTGATTGTTTTAATAAAAAGATTACTGAAGGTGAATTTAAAATAAAGCCGAAGAATTTGGTGACAGTTATGATTGAGAGCTTGCTTTGTTGTAAGAAGCATGGATGAGTTTATAAAAGTCATGATGTAATGAGTTTGAATTGTAAATGGAATATGACACATGTAGACTGTGAAAGTTATAATAAATTAAAAACTGAAACTGAAAAAGTATCTGATAATTGGTATTTATAAATATTATGATTATATTGCGTGTGCTTTATTAAAAAAGATATAATAAAATAAATATACATCTATAATACAATTGAAGGGTATCAATTTTTTGTTCTGTAGAATAGATAATCATTTTTATATAAGGTGTAGCAAAAAGATTAACTTAGTTATCTTTTTGTTATTGAAAATAATTTAATGAACTATTGATGAGCCAACTTTCTGATTTGGCTATTTGAAGAGGGAAGTTACTTGGAATAGTGGCTTCCTTTTTTGTAATGAGTGATTTTGGGCGTGCAGTATTCTTATAGGGAGTTTATTATGGCAGATATTATTACTATAGAGAATAATATTAAGAAATATATAAAAGATGGAATTGATAAGGAAAATTTCTTCTATGACTTTATATCAAATTACGACTTTCCAGCAGCTTCAATTACACGAGCAAGAAATGCAGGTAAAACAGTAATAAAAAATAAGGCGATGTACGAAGTGGTTTCTGAAGTATCATCGCCTATGGCTCGTGTTACTGATATGGTAAAAGAAGTATCAGAAGAAAGAAATAAACCGCGTATAGTAATAGCAACTAATTTTGATGAACTTGCTGCTATAGATACGAAGACCGGTGACTCATTAATTACTCCAATAATTGAATTACCATTACATGCCGATTTTTTCTTGCCTTGGAATGGTATTGAAAAGGTAGATTATAGCCGTGAAAATCCTGCGGATATTAAGGCTGCATCAAGATTTAAAGAGTTATATCATGAGTTAAGAGAGATTAATAGTTTTAAGGATCAAACGACACAAGAACATGCGTTCAATCTATTTTTAATTCGTATGCTATTCCTTTTATTTGCAGAAGATACTGATATTATGCCAAAAGGTATCTTTACTAATACTGTTAAAACACGTACTAGTATAGATGGAGCTGATTTAAATCAGGTTATTTCTGAAATTTATGCATCATTAGATCGCGAAAATCGCAATGCTGAGCCTGAATGGTTGAGAGATTTTCCTTATGTAAATGGTAAGCTTTTTTCAGAACCGCACGTTGACTTGGTGTTTGATAAACTGACTCGTGAACTTATTATTGAGGCTGGTGAGCTACTTAACTGGAATGAAATTAATCCAGATATATTAGGGGCTATGATTCAAACAGTGGCAAATGGTGAACGGCGCTCGGTTACTGGTATGCATTATACAAGTGTAGAGAATACTTTGCGTGTTTTAAATCCACTTTTTATTGACCAACTTAATAGTGTAAAACAAGAACTTTTTGATCAAATTGATGATAATGAAGATAAAGATATAACTGAGCGGACTAAAGATAGTAATCGACGAAGATTTCAGCTTGAATTAGAAGCATTACTTAATCGATTATCAGAAATAAAAATATTTGATCCTGCTTGTGGATCAGGAAACTTTCTAATTATTGCGTATAAAGAGTTAAGAAGTATAGAAATTGAAGTCTTGTGTAAACTGCAAGACTTGATGCCAAAAGAGAATTCTCAAGGTGGTAAATTATTTTATGAGAGTGTAGTCTCTTTGAATTCTTTTATAGGGATTGACCTAGACGATTTTGCACATGAGATTACTCGATTATCTTTGTGGATTGCAGAACATCAAATGAATGTGGAAATGGAAGCTCGTATAAAGAATGCAAAGGCATCATTATTACCACTACATGATGCAGGACAAATATACGTTGGGAACTCGCTCCAATATGATTGGAAACAACTTATTGATATAGAGGGAGATAAAGAGTTATATATTGTCGGAAATCCACCATATAAAGGAAGTAAGAAACAAGAGGCTTATCAGAAAGAGGATTTAAAATTAGTAGTGGGAGATAAAGGTTCTTATGGAATGATGGATTATGTGGCCGGATGGTTTTTTAAGGCCGTTGAGTTAATGAAATATAATAACTGTCAGACTGCTTTTGTAACAACTAACTCTATTTGTCAAGGTGAACAAGTAGCTTTAATCTGGAAGTATTTACTAAAATATGTTGATATTTCTTTTGCATACGCTGCTTTTAAATGGTCTAATAATGCTAGTAATAATGCGGGTGTAACTGTAAATATAATTGGCTTATGTGTTAAAGGAACTATATTAGATAGATTTTTATATGATGAGTTTGGATTTAAAAGAAGAGTTAGTAATATAACTCCATATATAACAGCAAATCAAAATATTATTGTAAAAAGTGAGACAAATACAATTAATGGATTGCCGAAAATGTGTTTTGGAAATATGCCAAACGATGGGGGTGGCTTAGTAATTACACCAGAAGAAAGACTCGATTACATTGAAGAATATCCAGAGCTAGAGCCGTATATAAAGAAATATATTGGCGCAGCAGAACTTATTAAAGGTCAATATAGATATGCTTTATGGTTGAGTCAAGAAGAATATGGTAAAGTAGCTACAAATCCAATAGTTCAAACTCGTATTTTACATACATATAATCACAGAATTAATAGTTCTGCAAAGCATTTAGCTGAGCGTCCATGGAGCTTTAGAGATACTAATGTTACTAAAACACAGTCTATAATTATTCCCAGAGTATCTTCTGAAAATCGTGAATATATACCAATGGGAATTGTAGGGCCTGATACCATAATTTCAGATTCAGCTATGGCTATTTATGATGCTCCTATATATCTTCTAGGTCTTCTCGAATCTAGAATGCATATGACATGGATGCGTGCTATTGGTGGAAAACTAAAAACTGACTATAGATATTCTGCGGGGCTTGTATATAATACATTCCCTGTACCTAAGATTTCGGAACAAGCAAAAGCAGAAATTGAAGACTGTGTTTTTGAAATATTGGACTATAGGGAGATGGCAGGGAAAACATTGGCAGAACTGTATGATATAAAGACAATGCCGGAAGAATTATTAGAAATTCATCAAAGATTAGATTTATTAGTGGATAAGTTGTATCAAACAAAAGCTTTTGTAGATGATCAAGAAAGGTTAAGTCTTTTGTTAAACATGTATAAGGATAAGGTGGAGTCTAATGAGTGATAAAGTTTTTGAGGTAACATATGGTCAGAGAGGTAGTAGCGTAAATACGGATTCTCTTGGAATGCGCGAAATGCAAGCTCGTGTATATAAGAAACGTAATAGTAAGAAGCTATTAGTTAAGGCGCCACCTGCTTCTGGTAAATCTAGAGCATTAATGTTTGTAGCGCTAGATAAATTGCATAACCAAGGTATTAAAAAAGCGATAATTGCAGTACCTGAACGATCTATAGGTCGTTCCTTTGCTAGTGTTAAATTATCTGATAATGGTTTTCCTTTTGATTGGTATGTTAAACCTGAAAATAATTTAACGACTATTGGGAGTGATCGTAGTAAGGTAGAGCGTTTTGTTAGGTTTATGCATTCTACAGATATTTCAGATAATGTGATAATCGTAACACATGCAACATTTCGTTTTGCTGTAGAAGAACTTTCTGATGCAGACTTTGATGATACATTGGTAGCTATTGATGAATTCCATCATGTATCTGATGATACTAATTCCGTTCTTGGTGAAGCTTTACGCGGGATTATTAAGAATTCTAGTGCTCATGTATTTGCGATGACTGGTTCTTATTTTCGAGGGGATAGTAAACCGATTCTTTCACCAGAAGATGAATTAGAGTTTGATCGAGTAACATATACGTACTATGAACAATTAGAAGGTTATAAATATCTAAAAAGTTTTAGTATGAATTATAAGTTCTATCAAGGGCCATATACGGAGGCAATTCATGAAGTATTACCCGAATTTATTGATAAAAAGACAATTATTCATATCCCTAGTGTAAACTCTGGTGAATCTACAAAAGATAAATATGGTGAGGTTGATGCAATCTTTGATGTTTTAGGGGCGATTCAAGGACAAGATAGTACATCTGGAATTATTACTGTAAAAACTGAGTCAGGTAAGTTATTGAAAGTTGCTGATTTAGTGAATGAAGAAGGTCGTGATCGTGTTAGCAGTTATTTAGCTAATATGTCAGAATTAGATGATTTAGATATTATAATTGCTTTAGGTATGGCTAAAGAAGGCTTTGATTGGCCTTTCGCAGAATATGCCCTTACAATTGGTTATCGGAATTCTTTGACCGAGGTTGTACAAATTATTGGTCGTGTTACACGTGATAGTAGTAATAAAACTACTGCACAGTTTACAAATCTACTAGCTGCACCAGATGCCAAGGATGATGAGGTTACATGGGCTATTAATAATACAATGAAAGCGATTTCTGCAAGTTTATTAATGGAAAATGTTCTAGCACCTAACTACCGCTTTAAACCAAGAACATCCCCTGAACAAGTAAGCAAAGAAAAAGATATTTATGTGAAGGGAATAGTTGAGCCATCAACTTCTAGAACTAAGGAGATTATTGAACAAGATTTAACGGAGCTTAAGGCTACTATACTTCAAGAAGATAAAATTAGAGAAGCTATTGCGGCAAATGAAGATACACGAAATATTAATTTTGCATTAATACCACGTGTTATTGCGACTGTATATCCAGATTTGAGTGCCCAAGAAATAGAAGAAGTGCGTCAGCATGTAATGGCAGATTTTGTTTTAACACATGCAGAACGAGATAAGGAAAATAGAAGCCTTATTAAAATGGCCAATAAATTTATTAATGTCAATGATTTAAATATTGAGCTGATTGATAGTATTAATCCCTTCCAAAGTGCTTATGAAATCTTATCTCGTAATGTAGATGCAAAGACATTACGGCTATTCTTAAAAGTTTATGATGCTAAGAAATATGACTTTACTGAAGAAGATCTAAAAGTTTTATATCCACAAATTAAGCAATTTAAGCAGAGCCATAATCGAAGTCCAGAAAAAAATTCAGATGATGAATATGAGACTAAACTGTACTATGCACTTGTTAAATTGGTTGAATTAAAACGGGAGCGAGATAATGGGTGATTTTAGTATAGATGATATCTTTAATGATCCGGATTTTGAAGGATTAGCTAAAGATATTGAGAAAAAGAAAGGTACCGTTAGTTTAAATCCAGATATTATTAAATTCGAAGAATTAAATAATTGGATTAAAGAAAATGGCGGCGAACCAACTATTTCGAGGACTAATATTACAGAACGCAAATTAGCTAAATGGTTAGAGGCGTTACGCCAAGATTTTAATCGAATGGAATCTTTACAGGAGTATGATTATTTAAATTTGCTTAAGCCTAAACCTAGTGAATTGAGCCTAGATGAGATTCTTGATGATGATTTGTTAGATGAAGACGAGCAACTTTTGGCATCTTTAACTAATATGGGACGTTATAAAAACACTGTTCATATGGCTGATGGATTAAGCCAACGTAAACGCATGAATAAAGGTTTTGAAAAATTCCGTGAAATGTTTAGAAAAACACAGCAAGAAATTGCTGATGGGAGAAGACGAGTAATAGATTATTCGGGAAATAGAATACGTGCCAATGCATTTTATATTGATAAAGGTGTTCTCCTTTATGTAGAACGTATTTATGATCCAAAGACCGGCCAAACATACAATGAGACTGATGGACGAGAATTTAAAGTTCATACTATTTATGAGAATCAGCAAGAAAATGATATTAAACTCTTAAGTCTGGTGTCTTCCTTATATGATAAAACAAGATACGGAAAGATTGTTACTGATTTGGACGATGTAGATGAAAGTTTGTTTACTACAACTGGCTATGTGTATGTAGTTAAATATGCTGGTGAACATCAAGATTTACGTAATATAAATAATCTATATAAAATTGGATATACCAAAAATCTTAAGAATCGATTTAATAATACAGAAAATGAATCAACATATTTCTATGCGCCAATAGAACTTGTTGCAACTTATGAAATTCAAAATTTATCTGCATCTAGTGTAGAAAATTATCTTCATAAAGTATTTGCAAATCAACGTTTAGTTACAACTGTAAAGTTAGGTAATGGAAAGTATGTGGAAGCTAAAGAATGGTTTGTTGTACCTTTGGAAGAAATAACAGATGCTGTTAATAAGATGGTTGTAGAGTTGCAACAAAAGTAAATAGTGGAATAAGGGGAGAATGTATTATGGAAACTATAAATCAATTTGATTGGGTAGATTTTTATAAGGAATTTGCTAATACGTTATTACAATATAAGGATAATCGGGGAATTCTTATAGAAAAAGTAGAGAAAATTTATGAGGTTACAGGCATAGATATGCCAACTTTAGAACGGAATAAACACCTTGTTGATATTGACCCGTTCACTATTTTTGGCTTATTTAATAAAAGGTCTATGACCGTTGATAATCGAAATAAGATTATTTCTACAGTTGCAAACCTTTTTGATATAAAAGCACTTATGCCTACATCATTTGATGGAGTTCCATTATTAAATAATCAAAATGCAACCTATTATTATTTTATCGATGAACGAGATGAAGACGATATAGATACTCTTTGGGGGCTTTATGAGTCTGCACTTATGTATGCTAAAGATTCGAGTTCAAAGAATGCGTTGACTTTATCTCAGTATTTTGACTTAGCCATTAATAAGAAGGGTAATGGAACTAGTAAGATTACGATGGGGTTATACTGGATTGCACCAACTCATTTTCTAAATTTGGATAAGAGAAATAAGTGGTATATTTATGAGTCAGGAAAGATGCCGGATGATTTAGTTAATAGTCTTCCAATTATTGGAGATAAAATTTCAGCATCTATATATTTTGAGATAGCCAATAAATTAAGTGCCTTTTTAGATAGTGATCAGTGTACATTTAAAAATTTTATGGAATTGAGTTTTGAGGCGTGGAGATATTCAGAGGAAGTTAATTACCAGAAACGTGATGATGAAAGAAAAAGAAAGACTAAAGCAAAAGGGGCTGCTTTAGCTGATGATGATATAGAAACCATACGTTACTGGATTTACTCTCCTGGTGAACGTGCTAGAATTTGGGACGAATGTTACGATAACAATATTATGGCTATAGGCTGGGACGCGTTAGGTGATTTGAGTGATTATAATAGCAAAGGTGAGATGAAGCAAAAAATGAAACAGTGCTATAATCCCTCTAATGCCTATATTAATTCAGCATGTGCAACCTGGGAATTTGCAAACGAAATGAAGCCGGGTGATATTGTATTCGCTAAGAATGGTATGCACCTAATTATCGGCCGAGGGATTGTAAAATCTGATTATATATATGATCCTCAAAGAAAAGAATTTAAAAATATACGTAAAGTTGAGTGGACTAATCGGGGAGAATGGGAATGCTCAAGACAGTCAGCGAAGAAAATTCTAACTGATATTACATCATTTACAGATTATGTTGAACAGTTAAATCTCTTTTTTGATAGTGATATGTTAGATGATGCTGAAATGCTAGAAATAAATTATCCAACATATGATGAGGAGCGATTCCTTGATTCTGTCTATATGAATGATGACAGTTATAATACACTTGTATCACTTGTTAAAAGTAAGAAAAATATTATATTACAAGGTGCACCTGGTGTGGGTAAGACATTTGCTGCAAAACGTCTCGCTTATTCCATGATGGGGGTAAAAGATCCTAATCGTGTTATGATGATACAGTTTCATCAAAGTTATTCTTATGAAGATTTTATTATGGGCTTCCGCCCTTCTGAAAATGGCTTTAAGCTTAAACACGGTGTATTTTATGAGTTTTGTAAAAAAGCTGAGGTTGATAGTGATAATGATTATTTCTTTATTATTGATGAAATTAACCGAGGCAATTTGAGTAAGATATTCGGGGAACTGTTTATGCTTTTAGAAAGCGATAAAAGAGGTGTAGCTTTACAATTGCTTTATGCAGATGAGAAGTTTTCTATTCCAGAAAATCTTTATATTATTGGTATGATGAATACTGCAGATCGTAGTTTAGCCATGCTAGATTATGCGTTAAGAAGACGTTTTGCTTTCTTTGATCTTAAACCAGCTTTTGAGTCTGATGGATTTAAGTCTTATCAAAAGTCTCTCAATGATGATAAATTTGATAAACTTATAGAATGTATCAAGCAGCTTAATTTAGCTATTAAATCAGACGAGACTTTAGGCGAGGGATTTTGTATAGGGCATAGTTATTTCTGTGATTTAGATAAATCTGAAACGTATGAATGGAATGCAGCACTTAGAAGAATTGTTGACTTTGAGTTAATTCCTCTTTTGAATGAATACTGGTTTGACGATGGTGATATGGTAAATGAATGGAGTAATAATTTAAGGAGCGCAATTAAGTGATACCTATTCGAAATATTTACTATATGTTATCTTATGCTTTTCGGGCATTAAATCCTCAAGGCTATAAGCGAGTATCAGTTGAACAGTTTGATAATGTATTAGAAATGTTATCATCAGTTTTATCTAGAGGTATTTCTATTCAGATAAAGCGTGGAATTGGGAAGGGCTATTTAGATAAAATAGAACCATTATGCTCACCTCGTGGTCGTTTTGAATTATCAGAATCTATAAAAACTAATTGTATACATAAAAATCACTTAGTTTGCTCTTATGATATTTTTTCAGAAAATATCTATATGAATAGAATCATCAAATCAACCCTAGAATTACTTATTCGATCAGATATTTCTAAAACTCGAAAAAAGGAACTTCGTAGATTATTAGTATATTTTAGCGATGTAAGCTCTCTTGATGTCAATAATATTAATTGGAATATGTATTATAATCGTAATAATCAAACATATCAGATGCTAGTTACTATATGTCACATGATTATTAAGGGTCTGTTGCAGTCTGCTTCTGATGGCTCTAAGCGATTAATGGACTTTATAGATAAACAACAAATGCATCATCTGTATGAGAAATTTATCTTTGAGTATTATCGTAGACATTTTCCACAGATATCAGTTAGTTCATCGGAAATAAAATGGGTAATTGATGATAGTGAAGTATATATGCTTCCTATTATGAAGAGTGATATCATGCTTGCTTATAATGATAAAGTACTTATTATCGATGCTAAGTATTATTCTAGTAATACTCAAACACGATATGATACAAATAAGATACACTCACATAATCTTTATCAGATTTTTACATATGTAAAAAATAAATCCTATCAGTTAAAAGATAATTCAGATGTGTCGGGAATGTTACTTTATGCTCAGACAGATGATGAAATTCAACCAAATAATACATATATGATGAGTGGAAATAAGATAAGTGTTAAAACACTAGATTTGAACTGTGAATTTTCTGAAATTTCGTCACAACTAAATAGAATTGTTAGTGATTATTTTGGCATTATAATTTGATAATACGATTTTAATAATCTTTGAATTTTAAATAAAAGGGGGCTGTAACAGAATGCGGTTTTACCGTATTCTGGTTGCAGCCTTATTTTTATAAAAATTGCGCTATGGCGATATAATTAAATTTAGGTTTCAAAGCCTAAATCATAGCATAAAAACATAAAAATTAGGTTTTAAAACCTTGAAGTGGTATAATAGATGTAGAATTAGGTTTTAAAACCCATTTGGCAAGGAGGTGTGTGCATGTCATTAGTATCGCGACCATATTATTTAGATTTTCTTCGAAGACATAAAGATAGACCTGTCATTAAGGTTGTTTCTGGTATACGGCGTTGTGGTAAATCTACGTTGTTTAAGCTGTTTCAAGATGAGTTATTAGCCGATAATGTAACTGCCGAACAAATTATTGATATTAATTTTGAGTTGATGGAGTATGATAAACTAAGAGATTATCGGGCTTTATATGAATACATTAATGAACGGATTATTCCAAGTAAAAAAATGTATCTATTCCTCGATGAAATTCAGCATGTACCATCGTTTGAGCGTGTAGTAGATAACTTCTTTGTACAAGATAATGTTGATATATATATTACAGGTTCTAATGCTTATTTTATGTCCTCTGATATGGCTACACTTCTCACAGGTCGCTATGTACAAATTGAGATGCTTCCCTTGTCTTATAAAGAATACGTCGATGCGTATAGTGAAAGTGGGCTTTCACGAATGGTCTTATATGAAAAATATGTAAGTGAAGGCTCATTCCCAGGGCTTTTACATATGTCGGAAAACTGGCAAGGTCGGCAGGATTATTTACAAGGTTTATTTAATACCGTTGTTTTAAAAGATATTGTTGATCGATTAAAAATTGCAGATATTAAATTACTTGAAAGTATTGTGAGATATATTTTTGCCAATATTGGTAGCTTGATTAATCCCACAAAGATTGCGAATTCATTAACAAGTGCAGGTCGAAAGGTAGATAACAAAACTGTAGAACGTTATCTTAGGGGCTTAGAAGATAGTTTACTGTTATATAATGCAGAGCGATTTGATGTGCGTGGCAAAGAATTATTAAGATTACGTCCCAAGTATTATGTAGTGGATATGGCTTTTAGGCAACTATTACTATCTGATACTAATCGTGATAGGGGTCATGTATTAGAAAATGTTGTATACCTTGAGTTGCGGCGTCGAGGATATACAGTATATGTTGGACAATTAACAAAGGGCGAAATAGATTTCGTTGCTCAAAAGCCTGGTGGCATATTAGAGTACTACCAAGTATCAGAAAGTGTATTGGATCCAACTACTAGAGACAGAGAGTTAGCACCATTAGAAGCGGTTAAAGATCAGTATCCTAAATTTTTACTCACTATGGATGAGCTCTATAAACCTCATAATTATAATGGAATTCAGCAATGTAATGTATTAGACTGGTTAATAGGGATGTGATAATTCACATCCCTATTTTTGTATCTATATGTTGTTATTTAATATACTTATAAATCATGTTATTTAATTTATAAATAATGATATAATAAGATAAAATAGGATATTTGTATACAGTTGTTAAGTAAAGGTGCATCCTTATGAGTTTTTCCAATTGGATTCAAGAAAAATTATTCGACAATTACGAAGAGTGGCGCATGAAGAGCCCCGATTATAATCGAAACGGTTTTAATATAGTAGGAATAGATAATACCTTACAGGCGATACATGATGGATTTATTATGTATATAGAATTATACCCACCTCATGCCATCGATGGATGTACTGCCATGAAAGCACGTGTAGGTAAAAAGCAGGATGCAGTAGATTTATTCTTAGATATAGATGGCAAGACCTATCGTATGGCTGATGTAAGTTATCCTGACGCAGTGAAGATGATGCGGGCTTTTGTGAAGAAACGTCGGTTGCCTGACCGTAGCCTGTTTGTAGAAACAGTAAAAATAGATGTTAAACAAATTAAGTCAACTTTTGCAGAGTTAGCAGCGTTATTACTTGGCGATACGAAACAAGCTAAATCTTTCATGTCCAAGGTAAAGCTAACATCTATGGATGATATAGAAGATGATTGGTGGAACCTCTATGAGAAACTACAGTCTAAAGGTCGCGCTGTAGAGCTATCTTTAAAAATTGAATTAGAGGATTTTCTTTATCATGTGCAGAAGTTAATACGTAACAAGTCTTTAGATACTAGCGAAAATTTAACTATTGATACAGCAGGATTAGATGAAGACAAATGTATTATGGACTGGTGTGCACATATTAATGCCACATGGAAAACGCATAAGTTAGTAGATATGGACATAGGAACAGATAGCTTTGTACTTATGGTGCTTTCACATGAGGAATTCAAAACAGCCCAAGAACTAGCGAAAGAATTATTACATAGAATCGATGTAGCTGAACGCTCATGATATAACAGAAATTATGATGAGTAGTGTGATTATAATGTAGGAGAGAGTCATATGAGTATTGTACGTCTACCAGAATATGAAGCAGAGTTTGAGCCGGAAGTATTTGAAATTTATGCATTGCCGCGCAGTGATGCGAATGGGGCTAGTCCTTATTTAGATAAGTACCATAGACCGCTGGTATCTACCGATGCTATCCTAGATACTCGGACGGGCGTGCTTGACCGTAGTGAAGGCATTTTGACGTGGATTATTGAGGGTCTTGACGATAGATGGGGTTATTCTTTTGAGCCGCATGGGGTCTATAAATTGTTAGTTAAGAAAGCAAAACCATTAGAGGACTTGGGCTATATGCGTCCTTCTTGGAATAATCGTTATTATGTACTTGAGGTGTTAGAGGAGCACGCTAAACATAGCGAGTTAGAGGTGTTGTCGGCGTATTTGAAAACCCCTAAATATCTTCATACTGACAGGGGTGACTTCCTGTTAAATCGGGAGTATCAATATTACACAGCGAGAATTGATGATTATGCATTCACCCTTGATGTGGATGAGGGTTCTGATGAAAGCTGTACCGTAGCATTGGCTACTTTCAATACAATCGATAATTTCAAAGCATTTGAACAACGAATTAGTACCTATATTAGTGAGACCTTGTTAGAACTCGCTAATTATTGGCTCGACAATGACGACCAAGATCCGATTACGTCAGACGTATTTGCTAAGCGTATTACGATGGGAGAATTGGCGTTTCGCAATGATGGCACCATAGAGGTCTATTATGACGATGACGATATCTTCTGGGGGCACTGCATCATAGCTCATATTGATGCAGATGGAAATCCTACTGATGCGGATATTGCAGGATAATCAATTAATGGAGCATCCTAATGAGAAAATCGGAATTAATGACATTATGGAATGTTGAAAGCTGGTCTGAAGAACCGTATGGCGTTTACTTTGTATCTCGCAGATTGGGCACTAATTGTTTAGAGAAGGTAGGACAAGCCTTTCAAAAACTTAATATTAGTTGCACCAGTTATACTGAGGTTGAGGTGCTTTCACTACCAATGTGGAAACAATTATCTGTTGAATTAGATGAATTAGATCAACTAGCACAGGAACTCATACAACAGGAAATACCGCAAGAAGAGTCTGTTGTACTGATGCTAACGGATATAATGTTAGATAAATCAGGTTGTTACGATGCATTTGCACTAGGCTATGATGTGGGAGAATCCCCAGCAGGACATCTATATGTTTTGGTTTCTTTTGATGAAAACTTTACGGCTCAACAAGATGTGATTTATGAAACCTTATAGAGTTGTATTAAAGTGGTGACACGGGTGTTGTAGACTACCTAAAAAAATAAGTGATACATAGGAGAGAGACGATGGAAAATCTGTATAAAGAATTAAGAAGCTTTTTTGCCAATGATATGGATCTAACTGATTTATTTGATTCCGAAGCTATCATCTGGATTGACTGGCGCGAGTATGACGAAGATGTGGTGAACTATTTCAATGATATGATGGATGAGCCTATCGATATTAAAACGGTTAGTAATGGCAAGGCTTATGGTGACGATATTGTGTTACAAAAAGGCGATAAAGAGCTGCAAATTCCTTACGGTGATGAGCAAGATCGAGATGTGACCATCAAATATTTCAACGATTTCGTTCAGCCTGATTATGAGGTGCGTTGGTTTGCTGAAAGCCTTGGAAACGATACGCTTGGCTTTACCGTGCTTTCAGGGGCAGAATGGGCCAAATTAGACGATGAATTTGGGGCGGATACGGTTCGCTATTATTTTGAACCTATCGATTTTGAAAGCGACATGTTTAATCTCGGCATGGATGAAGTCTTTGCGTTGCTTGCGTTACGAGAAAATAGTGAAGGCGTTAATACTCAATTTAGTACACAATTAGACTGGATTAGAATCATAAATAAAGAAAAGACCTTGGCTGAACAAAAAGAGAACGGACAAATTGACTTGAAACAATACATGGTCGCTAAAAAAGAACTACAACAGAGTAAGGATGATTTTATTGCCGCTCATGGTCCGATGAAATAACCGGTAATGAGTCGATAGAATAAGAGGTTATCAATATGGACTATTTAGAAACATTACGAAATGACGCTAAACTAGCTGAAGATTTTGATACGCTATTCGATTTTCGCTTGCTAGATGCGCTGGAGGAACGCGATACCGCTGAAGGTCGCTGCACGTTCTCTGTGCCGGGGATGGCATTTGCTGTAGATGGTGCTGGCGGTGAATATCATCTATTGGAGGACGGATCCATAGGCTATTGGAGTAGCGAGGGTGCTGCGGGCCGTTTGGCTGAAAGTATGGATGATTTGTTTCATTTGATCGTTTTTAGTATTTGTTGGCATGATTACTGTGACTCAAGTAAGTATGCTGATGCGGCAACACTTGAAGAATATGGTCAGAATAAGCAGTTGGACATTATCTCTTATTCGCCGATGGAACTTTGGGAACCCATTGTGAAAGCTTTGCATATGCCCATAGACATGAAACTTTCACCTGTTTTACAGAAATTCTATGATGCGGCACATCGTGAACCTATATATACTTGCTATTTCCATGAAGATGATGAAACCGTTACTGAATCATATAATTTGTTTTTCTAGACGTATTGTTTAAAAGGAGAATTATATGGCTATTGATGGAGTAAAAATCATAGATAGTGATGATGGCCATGATATTTATAATTTGATTGTTGAGC
>ERZ773018.381-NODE-381-length-27518-cov-3.756582_pt1 | contig 27518 bp, 13 predicted proteins | sample MGYA00580840_ERZ773018 | MGnify/ENA primary metagenome ERZ773018 (study PRJEB29015, sample SAMEA2738125) | human oral metagenome | biome: human oral; feature: human-associated habitat; material: saliva | place: China | collected 2256 ... | reverse complement strand
ATCTTAGAACCGAGCTGTGCAACAGGCAGGTTTATTGGCAATCTGCCTGACAGTATGCAGGAAAGTAAATTTTATGGCGTAGAGCTTGACAGTATCAGCGGACAAATCGCTAAAAAGCTATATCCTAATGCCAATATTCAAATAAAAGGCTTTGAAGAAACAGTCTTTTCAAATAACCTGTTTGATGTGGCGGTGGGAAATGTACCGTTTGGAGAATATAAAATATCGGATCGTGAGTATGAAAAAAATAATTTTCTTATTCACGATTATTTTTTGGCAAAAACTTTAGACAAAATGCGTTCAGGCGGTGTAATAGCCTTTGTAACATCAAATGGGACATTAGATAAAAAAAGCGAAGATATCAGAAGATATATCAGTGAGAGAGCAGAGTTTTTAGGAGCAATTAGATTACCTAATAACACATTCAAAGCAGAAGCCGGAACAGAGGTAACAAGCGATATTATTTTCCTTAAAAAAAGAGACAGACTGTTAAAACTTGATGAAGATTGGATAAAACTTGATACCGATGAACAAGGCTTAACATATAACAAATACTTTGTAGATAATCCCACCATGGTGCTTGGGAATATTAAGGAAGTATCAAGCAGATTCGGGACAGTCTTAGCCTGCGTTGCAGATGAAAGTATTACGCTAAAAGAACAGCTACACAGTGCAATCAAAAATATTAAGGGCAGTTATGAAAAAGCAGAGTTAAATAATGAATTGGAAGCAGAAACCGTTCCGGCAGATGACAGTGTGAAAAACTATTCCTATGCGGTAATTGATGACAAGATATATTTTAGAGAAAACTCTATCATGCAAAAAGTGGATTTAAGTAAAACCGATGAGGAGAAAGTAAAGGCATATCTTAAAATTGAAAAAGCATTAAGACAGGTAATTACCTATCAAAAAGAAGATTATTCCGATGAAGAAATTAAAGGAAAGCAAGGGGAGTTAAACCGTCTTTATGATGAGTTTTCTAAGAAATACGGAATTTTAAACAGCAAGGCAAATAAAAAGCTGTTTCGTGAAGATGCCAACTATTCCCTACTTTCCACTTTGGAAAAGCTGGATAAAGAAGGGGCTTTTATCGGCAAATCAGATATATTTACAAAAAGAACCATAAAAAAAGCGGTGGCAATTACTCATACGGATAACTTAATGCAAGCCCTTATTTTATCCGTTTCCCAAAAAGGAAACGTCAATTTTGACTATATTAAGGAGCTGACGGATAAAACAAGAGCAGAAATTATTGACGGACTAAAGGGAGAGATATTCTTAAATCTCGACAGCTTTGAACCGACAGAGATTACGCCTTTTACATCGGCAATAGACTTGGGAGATTTTTCAAGAGTTTATGTAACTGCGGATGAATATTTATCCGGCAATATCAGAGAAAAGATAGAAATCATAGATTCGTATATAAAGAATATAGAGCATGAAATTAAGCAAAATGAAGCCGATTTTGAAGCTGATTTAGAAAAATTATATGATTTGCAAGGCAGCAATGGATTAGATATAGCAAACAAAGAAGAAATGCCAAATAAAGAAGAAATACAAAAAGACAATGAAATATTAAACAAAGAACTGTCCGCTCTTAATTATCAAAAACAAAAGCTATTGGAAGTAATGCCAAAAGAACTTACGGCAAGTGAAATAACCGTTAAAATGGGAGCAACTTGGATACCTGAGAAAGATTATAAGAGTTTTATGTTTCATCTGTTAAAGACATCTGCTTCACACAGATGGAAGATTGATATTAAGTATACCAACTTTACAGGGGAATACAAAGTAGAAGGAAAAAGCGTAGATAAAGGAAATGACCTTGCCGATTTCACATACGGAACAAACAGGGTAAGTGCCTATAAGCTGATTGAAGATACCTTAAACCTTAGAGATACCAATGTATATGATCAAATCATTGATGAAGAAGGCAGGAGAAGATCGGTCTTGAACCAAAAAGAAACAATGCTTGCAAGGAGTAAACAGGAAATCATCAAAGAAGAGTTTAAAAACTGGATTTTTGATGATATAGACAGAAGAACAAGACTGGTAGGAGAATACAACAAGAGATTCAATTCCATAAGGCTTAGAGAATATGACGGCAGCAACCTTACTTTTGACGGAATGAATCCGGAAATAGAGCTTAGACCTCATCAAAGAGATGCGATTGCACGAGGACTTTTTGGCGGAAACACTCTGCTTGCACACGAAGTAGGAGCCGGAAAGACCTTTGAAATGATAGGAATTGCTATGGAATCTAAAAGACTTGGTATGAGCAGCAAGTCGATGATTGTAGTTCCCAACCATATCGTGGAACAATTTGGCAGAGAATTTAATGAATTGTATCCTTCCGCTAATATTCTTTGTGCCACAGAAAAAGACTTTGCACCGGATAAACGAAAAAGATTTTGCTCAAGGATTGCAACCGGTGATTACGATGCGGTAATTATAGGGCATAGTCAATACGAGAAAATTCCAATTTCAAAGGAAAGACAGGAGTATGAACTGCAAAGCCAGATTAATGAAATTTTGGATTATATATATGAGTATAAAAGGGATAAAGACCAGAGGTTTACGGTTAAGCAACTGGAAAAAACAAAGAAAAACTTGGAGGCAAAACTTAAAAAACTAAATGATGATTACAAAAAGGATGACGTTGTAACCTTTGAAGAATTGGGGATAGATAAGCTCTTTGTAGACGAGGTGCAGGCGTTTAAAAATTTATATGTATTTACTAAGATGAGAAATGTAGCCGGAATTACAACCACGGATTCACAAAAATCAAGCGATATGTTAATGAAGTGCAGGTATATGGATGAAATTACAAATAATAAAGGCATTGTATTTGCAACGGGAACTCCCGTAAGTAATAGTATGGCAGAGCTTTATACTATGCAGCGTTATCTTCAGTATGATGAGCTTAAAAAGATGCACCATCAGCACTTTGATTCTTGGGCTTCCACCTTTGGAGAAACCGTAACAGCGATTGAACTGAATCCGGAAGGAAACGGATATAGGAGCAAGACCAGATTTGCAAAATTTTTTAATTTACCGGAACTGATGAATATTGTAAAACAGTTTATGGATATAAAGACGGCGGATGTATTAAATTTGCCAACGCCAAATGCCCATTATGAAATCATAAAGACAAAGCCGACTGGGGAGCAAAAACAAATTCTTGAAACTTTTTCCGAACGAGCGGATAAGGTTCGCTCGAAACAGGTAGCTTCCTCTGTCGACAATATGCTGCTTATTACCAATGACGGTAAGAAAATGGCACTTGACCAAAGGTTAATCAATCCGTTGCTTCCGGATGATGAAAACAGTAAGGTAAATGCTTGTGTCAGTAATGTATTTAGCATTTGGGATAAATACAAAGATAAGAAGTCAGCACAGTTAGTTTTTTGCGATATGTCTATACCAAGTAATGAATTTAACATCTATAATGATATAAAGGAAAAACTTATAAAAATGGGAGTGCCGGAAAATGAAATAGAATTTATCCATAATGCAAAAAACAACAAAGAAAAAGATGCTATTTTTAATAAGGTGAGAAAAGGAGAAATCAGAGTATTACTGGGTTCTACCGGCAAGTGCGGGGCAGGAACAAACTGTCAGGATAAGCTGATTGCCATTCATGATCTAGATATACCATGGAGACCTGCGGATTTGGCACAAAGAGCAGGTCGTATAGTCCGTCAGGGCAATGAAAATCAAGATGTTTATATCTTTCGCTATATAACGGAAAACACCTTTGATGCTTATCTTTTCCAGACACTTGAAAACAAGCAAAAATATATCTCTCAAATTATGACAAGTAAAACACCGGTGCGTGTTGCAGAAGATGTCGATGAAGCTACATTAAATTATGCCGAAATCAAGGCACTTGCTACAGGAAATCCGCTTATTCGTGAGAAGATGGATCTTGATGTCGAGGTAAGCAAGCTAAAAATGTTGGAGTCCAACTTTAAGTCCAATCTATATAAAATGGAAGATAAGGTTGTAAAGGTATATCCAAAAGAAATTGAACGCCTAAAAGAAAAAATAGAAAATTTGAAAAAGGATATCAAAAAAGTAGAGCCATATAGAGACGAAAAGATAGCAAAAGAGGAAGAATACGCTCAGACTACTTTGGAAAATATAGGTGAAAACAAAAAAGAAACAGAGGGAAAAGCGGATAAAGAAACCGCATCAAAATTCACCTCTTTAACTTTAAGCGGGAAAAAATATACCGATAAAAAGCAAGCCGGAGAGTTTTTAATAAACAGGATAAAAGCTATAAAAAAGTCAGATGATTTTAAGTCCGAACAAGTAAAACTCGGAGAGTATCGAAACTTTGATTTATTCGTATATTATGACAGTTTTTCCAATCAGTATAAATTCAATCTCAAAGGAGAAGAAAACCACTACGGAGAGTTTGGAACTGATGAGATAGGAAATATCACAAGAATGGATAATGTTCTTGATAAGCTGCCGGAGCGACTAGAACAGACACTTGGAAAACTGAAAGACACCGAAAATCAATTAGAAACGGCAAGACTTGAAATTATTAAGAAATTTCCACAGGCAGAGCTTTTAAAAGAAAAGACATTAAGACTTGCAGAGGTAAATCGCTTGCTTGATATGGGACGAAAAGAAGATATAAAAGAAGAGAAAAATCCGCTTTTGGAAAAAGTAAAGGAAGAACTCATTCATTTTCTTAACAAAGAATATGACGAAGCCCATAATGTAGAGGATTTTGACACCATGTTTCCTGATTTGACAGATGTGGGCGTGGCTTATACAACTACACCGGATGAAAAGCATGAAATACAGACAAGCCTTGATTTAATTAATTACAAGCTAAATACCTATGTAGACAGTACCTTAATTGACAGCTTCCAGTATACCTATGATCCGCTTGATGCAAGTGATACAAAGGAACTGATACAAATTAAAACAGGGATTGCATTTTGGGATTTTAATGAACTGGTCTATGTTGATGAAGAAAAGCTAAAAGCAGCACTTGGACTTGAAATAGATGATGACGGCAATTTCTATGATCCGCTCTCAAAGGATATGGACTTAGACGGAGTAGCCGACAGGTACGATGCAGATTTTAGAGATAGTACGGTTCAAAATATCGGTGATTTATATAAAAGAGAAAAAAGTTCGGTAATAGACAGGCTTGGATATTTCAAAGAAAAAATAGAAAAAAGAGATTTACAAGATGAAAATATAGATAGGAAAATAGAGTGTAAGGAGGATGTTAGATAATTGGAATATCACAAAAATATTAGAGCAACAACTATTCAAATGCAACAACTTTTTGAAAATGAGGAGTATAACTACTTAGTAAGATATTTTGAAAGAATAGGAGAAGATTTGTTTAAAACAGTGATTCGTACACCGGAGAATATAGAGTTTCCAAAATCTAAAACTCTGTCTATAAACACAATAAAAAAACTCTTAGAAACAAAAGAAAACATTAATCCTATGTATATAGAAGATGAATTTACAAAAATGAAAGATAAGGTGCATGAATTTAATCAAAGGAAATATCCGGGTTATGAGGATATGGATATAAAACTGATAATATCCAATATTAAGGGTATCGAGGATTTCGATGCCCTTAATGATTTTTATGAAGATTTAAAAAGACAGGGATATTTAAAGGATATAAAAGAAAGCATTAAAAATATTATTGACAAAGAATTAAAAGAAAACACACAAGGTAAAAAACAGGAGGATAATACTATGAGATTAGAAAAAGGCGATGTTATAAAAACGGCATTAAGTGAAAATACAACAGTTTTAGATGTGAAAGACAATCAGGCAATCTTGTTTTCAGGTACTCAGTTTGTACTTGCAACAGGGGTAAAAGAAAACAAGGAAAGCGGAAAATTTGAATGGGATAACGGACGATATGCCGATGACTTAAAAAGCATTTCCGATATGCAAAACAATAACTTTGAAATGATGAAAGATACACTTTCCTTTTTAGCGGAGTACAATCATAGCGATTTTGTAAAAGGAATGATCTCTTTGGAAACCGGAATAGAAAACGAAGATACCCTTGATACTGCCTATGATAACTATATGAATGATAAGATTATGGGCTTGATTGATGAAACATTTTATCATTATATAGATGAAAATGAGATTAAAACGCCTGCTTTAGAAAGCGGAAAAGAAGATAAGAGCAGTGCCTTATCTGCAAAAGAAAATACAAAAGAAAATGAGAACACTATGACAAATGATAAGTCAGATGAAAATATGGAAAAAGCAGATACTATAAATATTGACGGCAATATTGCTTCGGATATAGACATTAAACATTTGACATCAAAAGACGGCAAAGATTTTACGGTTGCAAGTTTTGCGATTGCTGAAAATGACAAAGAAGGAAAAGTAAAATATACCAACTGTTTAGCCTATAACGATAAGGTAAGCAGCGTGGAAAACTTAAAAAAAGGAGATTTTGTGCATATATTCGGAAAAGAAAAAATCAGTCAGGGAAAGGACGGGAAGGAATATATGTCCCTTAAAGTGTACTCTGCGAAGCTGTTAAAAGCCAAAGAACAGGTCAAAACAAATCAAAAGACAAAGGAAACAAAGAAATCTTCAGCACTTGGCAAGTTAAAGGAATATAAGGAAAAGGCAGGCGAAAAATCAAGAGAACAAAGCGGTATCAAGAAAGAGAAAAATGTAGAGCGATAAAATTATAAAAAATTAAAATAGTGGGTAAATAGCTGATATGGCTGTTTATCCACTATTTTTTTTATTTCTCCAAATGATTATCAAGATACAAATCTGTATTTTTCTTTGCCTGTTGCAGGCTATGAAGCATAGAGTTTTGAGAGGAATATTTTTCCATAAGTGTAGCTTTTTCCTGTTCTAAAAGCATATATTTATCAGATAAATTTTGAATGCTTAATAGTTTATGCTTGGAATTTTCAATCCCTTTCATAGCCATTTCATAGGCGATTATCTGCGGCTTATACTCCTCATAAAAGGCTTTATTTTCCTTATCTTTCCTATACATATCATAGATTAGTTGATTTTTAGAGATTGTATTTTTATTTTCAATGGCAGAATAGATTTCTTTCATAGAGCTTTCTATTTGCTTGATTTTACCTAATGTATCTTGCCTTTTGGAAGCCGTTTCTTGCAGTTTTTTATCAAGCTCATTATAAGAATTTACACCATAGTTTCTCATTTCATTTAAGGCATCTGCCATAGTTTTCATATTATGTTTGCCTGCCCATATTTCATAGCCCTTAGAGGATTTTACCTTTTCATTGTTTTTCATATCTACAATAGTATCCGGTTTCTTGTAGAAGCATTTTTCATAATGCCGTTTCTTATTGGCATAAATCTGATATTTATTCGGCTCTTCGATGCGTTCCTTGATTCTCTCTTTTGTATAATCTTCCCCTAAAGTAGATGCTTTGGCACGAGTAAATCTTCCCTTATCTCTTTTATCTTTATGCCGAAAGGAAAGATACTTGCCAATCTTAATTTCATAACCGAACTCTTCCATTGTCTTTAGAAATTCCTCGTAGGTTTTGGATTTTAAAACAGCTTTATCAATCGCAAGCTGTAGCATATTTTTCCAAGAATTTCCCCTCTTAAATTCCGTATATTCCATATAGCTTTTGCCATTTGTAGAGTATCTGCTTTTGAATTTTTTGTAGTTTTCATCAATAACGGATAAGCCATTTTCTCTACATAAATCATCACTGACCGTTCGGATTTGATGATAGCTTCTTTTGTTACTTTGATATGCCTTGCCTGTTTCAAAGCTGACATTATTAAACAGAATATGATTGTGCAGATGTCCTTTGTCGATATGGGTAGTAAGTACATACTCATATTTTCCTTGCAATACTCTCTCGCATAGTTCCAGCCCTATTTGATGTGCCTGCTCAGGCGTAGTTTCACCCGGAGCGAATGCTTGGATTAGATGCCTTGCCAAGATTTTTGCTTTGGAATTACATTCTCTTTTTGTCTGTTCAAACTCAAGATGGGCTGTTTTAGGATTGCAACCAAAAGAGGATATAAGGATTTTTTCATCGGTTTTATCTTCATTCATAATATAGTCTAAGGCTAAATAAAGTGTTTTTTCTATAGGATGAATTTTTGTAACTGCCATTAGATATCCTCCGTAGTATTTGTTCCTAAGTTCCCTAATTCATACAGCTTTTTGCGAAGAAAATAGATATCTTTTCCTTGTTTTTCCAAGAGTTTTTTTAAATCATTGATGTCATCTTTGTAGATGACACTTGTTGAATTTACTCTTTTTGCAATTTGATTGATACTGCCTGTAATTCTTCCGATATTTGCGGACATCTCCTTAAACACTTTCATATCCAGTACAAAAATATCTTTTTCCAATATACATTTCATCATAAACTGACGGAGAGTTTTACAACCGGACAGTTCATATTTTTTGTTCAAAATTTCAAGTTCATCATCGGAAAGCATAAGGTATATTCCGTTTTTTCTTATTCTGTTTGCCATATCATATCCCCAATTCATAGATGTATTAAAAATTTACAAAAGAAAAAAACCTGCAAAATCAAGTCCAAACTCGATTTACAGGTTTCATTTATCTATATATTTCTTTGTCAAGAAATCTCCTGCTAAGAGATAAAATTATCATATAAAATTACAAGGATAGTATATCATTTTTTGAAGAAAAATTCAATAAAATAAAGGCATCGCACGGCTGAATTTTTGAAAAAATTTCGATAGAAAAATAAAAAATATTGTATTTTTCATAGGGGTTTGGGGATTTCCCCAACAAGCAAAATGGACGAAAACAGACAGCACCTTTATGGTATGCTTCGTCCATTTTTTCGTAAGTGCATATGCACTTACTGTGCTTGCTCATTTTCCATTTTTAGAGTATAATTCTTTTATATAAAACAGCATTTTACTTTATGTTAAACAGATACCCTTATGAAAAAAATCAAGCATACTCAATCTTACTGTATAAGAACGCAAATATTTTGAGATATAGACTGATAAGAGAAAAGAGTTGATAAAGATGAACATAGCCATTGTAGATGACAGGAAAGAGGACAGAGAAAAGCTAAACGGCATTCTCTTAAAGTACGCTGCCGATAGCGGAGAAAAACTGAATATAGAGCATTTTGACAGTGCAGAGGCTTTGCTTGATAACTATCAGCAATTTCTCTATGCGATTCTTTTTTTAGACATCTATATGGACGGTATGACCGGAATGCAGGCAGCTAAAATTATTCGGGAAACTGACAGAGATGTCATTTTGGTTTTTCTTACAACCAGTGAGGAACACCATGTAGAAGCTTTGCACAATCATGCCTTTGATTACATAGAAAAACCTGCCGATCCGGCACAGGTTTGTCGGATTATGGATGATATTTTCGAGAGAAAGACGCAGTTGGGGCAGAGTCTTTCTTTTTCTGTAAATAGGACTAAGTATCACCTTGCCCTTAATGATATTGTGGCAATCAGTGCCTCTTCCCACAATATTGAAATTTATGATAAGCATGGCAATACCTATACGCCACGTCTGACCTTTTCCGGCGTGTCGGAGGAGGTTTTCAAAGACAAAAGGTTTCTACTCATCATGCGGGGCGTGATTGTCAATATGGACTTCATACAGAGTTTTAGAAGCGGTGTCTGCCACCTTGAAAGCGGGATGCAATTTCCCTGCAATCTGAGAAAGGAAAAGCAGTTTGTGTCCACTTGGCAAAACTATATTTTTCAGAAATTAAGAAAAGAAGCTGCGCAAAGAAGGGAGAAAGCAAAGCGATGATGAAACAGCTGTCATCAAATATGCTGGAATATCTTGTGCTTATTCCGTCCGCTGTCCTTTGCTATCTTCCGATGAGGAGGCTGCTTAGATACCCGCTTCGTCTGATACTGATAAGGGCGGTTCCTGCATTCCTTCTCCTTTCTATCCTCGCCGCTCTTACGGAGATATATTTTCCTTTTGATGCCAATATTATTTTGTTTCCTGTACTAATTGGGTGCTTTGCTTTTTATGCACACAGTATCAAGACAGTTATCAGCAAGGCGGTTGCAATATTTGTGAATGTGATGGCATTGATCTCCATATCGGCAAATTTTGCCGCCTGTTTTGATGCGGCAAGACATCCAAGTTTAGGTATCAATTCTGCGAGTTTGGATTACACATTTTTTCTCTTAGCTCTAAGCAGTATACTTTCAATTCCCATAGGATTTTTCTTTGGGAAATATGGGAGTATACTGGTTGAACGACTGCATATTGCAAAAGTGTGGCTGATGACACTTCCGTTTTCAAGCTCAATTTTAATGATCAATCTTTTTATGCGTCCGCTGAAATACGAAACACTTTATGTAAACAGGGTCGGAACGGTAGTACTTATTATCCTTTCGATTGTCTTTCTCATATGGGTGGCTATGAATGTCGTATTCTATTTTACTGTAAGCATCCTGCTCGATGCGGCAAAGACCGAGCAGGAGAGAAAAAAATTGAAAATACAGGAAAAGCAATATTATACACAGATGAAATATATCAGTGATTCCGCCAAGGCAAGACATGATTTCAGACAGATAATAAGAACCTTAAAAAATATGGCTGAGGCAGGAAATACAGATGCCGTCAATACCTACCTTGCCGATTATATTCGAGAGCTTCCGACAAACGAAACCCTTATGTATACAAAACACGATGCCTTAAACGCAATCTTGAATTTTTATGCGGCAGAGGCAAAAAATGAAAATATTGATGTCAGTTTCAGCATTGATATCAATAAACAGCAGATACTTTCCGATGTTGAGCTATGCACTATGATAGGAAACCTCTTGGAAAATGCCGTCGATGCTGCCAAAAATGCAGACGGCAAAGAGCGGTTTATCGAGCTGACGATAACAACTCACGGAGGCTGCTGGCTGTATATTGTGGAAACCAACAGCTTTGACGGAAATATAAAGATGAAAAGCGGAGAATATCATTCCACAAAAGGAAGCGGCAGAGGGCTTGGGATTACCTCTGTCAAATCCACAGTGGAGAAATACAACGGGCAAGTGGAGTTTTCCCATCATGAACATGAATTTTATGTAAATATAGCCATTCCGTTAAATGAAGAATAATTCTGCTTTAAACTGCCGTGTAATGCTTGGCATAACAAAGCTGTTTCAACCTAATGCAACCGAAACCGGACTTGAAAAGCGGGGCAATGGATAGGTTTTTTATACAATTTGTCATCTCGTGCCGTTTTGATTGCAACTCGTGCCGGTTTTCTTGTATAATTTTCGATTTTAGGTTTAATATAAAATGGATAAATTATAGGAAAAAGAGGTTGACATTAATGGCAGGTAAAAATAGAATTTTAACAGCACAGCACAGCACAGCACAGCACAGCACAGCACAGGGATAACTGCGCTTATTTTTACACTACAATTCCATATAGATCAGGCTAAACGCTGCATTTTCTGAATCATTCGATTCAGGATGCGGTGTTTTTTGCGTGTAAAAAAATAGATGAAACAAATGGGCTGTCAAAGGCTTTTGACACCCACATTATAGATTTTGATTTAGCTGCAATATAATGATACAAGTGTCAAAAGCAGGAATATTGTTGCAAGGATTGCGAGAGGCGTAAGCCGTAGCAATCCTGTATCAATTGGGTTGTAATATAGTTTGAGATAGGAGATGAAAACATGAATATGGAAAATAAAAAAAGACTAACAACATATCAAAGATACCAAAGCAGAAGTCCACTGACCCGTCTGCTTGCTTTTGTTATGTGTCTGGTATTGACTATGACCTATTCGGGGACGAATACCTTTGCCATATCAGAGGGTACAAGCGGCGACAACGAAAGGGAAATCATCGCCTTTTCTTCCCTGTCTGCCGGAGTGCAGGAGCAGGAAATAAGACAGGGTGAGGACTTATCCGCCGTAACATTTCCCCATACCTTGCAAATCTTAGTGGAAGAAACTGTCCTTGTAGATAAAAACAGTACGAGCAATGATAAAGTGCTTCCAAAAACAACACAAAGCGAGCTTCCTTTAGTAGAAACAAAAGAGGAAGAAGCGGAAAACTCTGTAAAAGCAGATGTAGAGGAAACAGCAGAACCGGCAAAAGATAATACATCGGTAGAAGAATCGGTAGAAGCGGAAAAATCTGATCCATCAGCAGTAGAGCCGGCTAAAAGCTCCGATGAAAATGAACCGGTAAAAGAAACTACATTAAAAGATGTAACTCTCCAAAATGTAAGATGGGAGATAGACGAGGAAAACAGCAGCAAATCGGTCTTTTCATCCGAAAATGCAGGAGACAGCTTCATATTTGAGCCGGTTATCCCGGAGGAATACTCCATAGCAGCAGATGTCGAGCTGCCTAAGATTCATGTAAGCATTAAGGATAAGGAAACTGCCAAAGCAGCCTTTGAACAGTCAGCAGTTGTAGACGGTGTTAAGATTTCCGTCAAGGCTGACGACGGCGTATTTAAGGATGCAAAGGCATTAAAAGTCAGGAAAGTAAGTAATTTAGAAGAAAAAAAGGTCAAAGAAGCCGTCGAGGAAAAAAGAGAAGCCGGCAAAAATGTAGCCGTATCCTATACCTTTGATATTTCTATCTTAGATTCCGCCGGCAATGAGATACAGCCCGATACGACTAAGGGAGATGTCCATGTCAGCTTTCAGTTGGAAGAGGCAAGGGATGAGAACCTAAGTGCAGATGTCTATCATTTAGATGAGGGCAATCAGGCGGAAAAGCTAAGCACCGAAGTAAAAGGGGATGAAGTCAGCGTACAGACGGACGGATTTTCCTTTTATACGGTAGAGTTCACCTATGGCAATATGCAGTATATCTTGCCGGGAGACAGCACTATAGATTTATCTCAGATTTTGGCTAAGATAGGTCTTAGCGGTGAGGTTACGGCAGTATCCGTCAGCGACAGTACCCTCTTTTCCGCTGAAAAAAATGCGGAAAATAAATGGATGATTACAGCACACAAGGCTTTTGACACCAAAGAGTGGATGAAAGTTACAATCAATGACGTAGTGTATGAGATTGCCGTAACGGATAGCCGGCATCCCCTAACCGTAACCGGCGGAACGGAAGGCGTAGACTATAAGTGGGAAAATTATGGCTATAGCGATAGTGGCAAAGAGCCACATTTTATGCAGGTTCTTCATATCTTGGCCTCGACACCGCTGATCATTGAGGGGGATACAAGGCAGTTTCAGGCAGAGGGTGCCCCTTCCAGCGTAAAAGGGGGAGCCATTGTAATACAGGAGGGAGTAGGAGCTAATATAACCTTAAAAAATACCAATATACTGTCTCCCATACCGGAGATTCCCCCAATGGCTATCAGGCCAAATGCTCGCTGCACTCTTACGCTTGAGGGAGATAACACCATGAGCCCAAGAGTTGGAATTAATGCTGCAGGGTCTTATACAACCCCTGCTATATGGGTTCCTATGGGAGCAGCACTCACTGTTACAGAAGCAAGTACCGGTACGCTGACAGCGACTTCGTCTCGTGAACACGCCGTTATCGGAAGCTGGCAAGAGAAAGATGCGGGATATATTATCATCAATGGCGGAACATTAAAACTAAAGAATGAGGGGAAAAATGCTGAAAGAACTATGTCCGGACCATGTATCGGTGCAGGCAGAGCTTTTGGAGAGATTACAATAAACGGCGGGAGAATAGAGGCGGAATGTATACAAAGTGCGCCTATCGGAAGGGCTGCTAATAATATTCATTTTAGTGCGAGTTTACGGGGATTTATTAGAATAAATGGCGGAACCATTGTTACAAAGCACCGGAAGGACACTATGGTCAATGGTCTTCTTTTCCATGCAGATGGCATAGGAGATACACAGCATAAGACAGCTGTAAAGGTTAGAATAAACGGCGGTAATGTCGATACGGATTTTGACAGGACAAGACCGATAAACAATGCCGGCAAAAGCCTATATAGAGTAAAGATAACTTTGTCAGGAGCAGGGGAAGGACAGGCGATTACAGGTTATACTTTGTTTGACGGTACCGCTGTCAGCCTAAAGGATGCCCGGACTTTGACAAACGGCACGCTCTATCTCTGGTTGCCGGTGGACACCGGAGTAAGAGAAGTTCGATGTGGCGGACAGGACTATATAGGTACGGTAAAAGCGGTAGCTAATGATAAGGATGCCGAGGCAGTGTTTCAGAGAGCAGGTACAGGCACATTGACGGCAGCGATCGGCAGGGCGGAGCATTTTCAAAATGTCAAGCTTAGCCATACGACAGGCTTATCCGCAGGCGATCCGGTCTATCTCTCTTTTGACGGAGTGGACAGCGGATATCTCTTTAAAGGCATGAGCCTGTATACAGGAAATACCCTTCCCACTGCACCACTACAGGTAGGCACGGAGTTTACCAAGAGAAATGATAAGGTCTACAGCTTTACTATGCCGGATAAAAATGTCAATCTCTATCTAAATGCTTCCAAAATCCGCACCGTAAGTGCAGGAGAGCAGACACATATTGAAAGCGTCAGTTTCAACCCGACAGCTAATTTGACCGTCGGCGATACGGTGAAGCTGTCCTATATTACCGAACCCAACTGGTATGTATCCGGTATGGCACTGCGCAAGGCGACAGACCCTGTCACCAATCCGCAGGATATCAGCGCTGCCTTTACAAAGATTACTGACAACAACTATCAATTTATAATGTCGGACTACGATGTATGCGTAGACTTTAAATGTAAGGAGGTAGCGCCAAGTGGAGCCGAGGCAGGTGATTTTATCATCAGTGATGCGACCTGCACATATCGCTTTGATGAGAGCAGGCATGAGCTTGAACTGTCAGGCACTGGCAAAGCAACCATATCAATGAAGTCCGGCGTATCCTCCACTACAGACTGTATCAAAATAAAAGAAAATTCAAGAATTACCCTGACAATTAAAGACCTGACCGTTTCCGCTCCCCAACAGGGCGTATCGGGACTGACCTTCCCTGATAATATCGGAGATTGTAAGCTAATTTTAGAAGGAACGAATCAATTTACCTCAAATCAGGGAAATACGCCGGCTGTATGCAAAGAAACATTTAATAAACTGACTATCTCAGGAAAGGGAAAACTGATAGCGATTGCAACAGGGGCTAATAGTAACGGGATAGGGTCAGGTGATTGTGGAAATTTGTATATTGAGGGCGGAACTATCTATGCAGAAGCGAGCCATGACAATATGGCAATTGGACATGCAAACAATGGTTCTAATTCTGTCGTATATTATACAGGAGGCACCGTAGAGGGCATGTGTGGAGATGATACACCATATAGCTACTATGGCGGACTGACAGGAAAAGATGCACAGGTAATCATTACAGGCGGTAGTATTCACTCTGCAAATAGACCAAGTGCTCATGTCTCCTTCAGCGTGTATACTCACCCAACCAACGGTTCTGACAATGTCTATCTGACCACGATTACCCTCGGAGAGGGAGCGACCCTTGCTGCGCAGGCATATGTCACGGCACTGACAGGCGCAGGCAATTATGGTATCAACCAGATGCACACCGATGATGAGGGTAAGCTCTACCTCTGGCTGCCGGAGAATACAACCGTTACCAAAGTAGAAACGGATAAAGGCGTATATGTAGGTTCGGTTACAACCAATACCGCCAACTATTTTGGCACGGCTAATGCTGTATTTACTTTGGCAGAAAAGCAAGAGGGCAGCGGAAGTGTAGCGATTGAAGGCTGGACTTATGGGGAAAGTGCCAAAGCCCCTGTGCCGACCAGCACGACCAACGGCACCGCTAACGTCAGCTACACCTACTTTACCGATGAAGCTTGCACGACTAAGACCACAAGCGATAACAGCGGTGCAGAGAGCATAGGCAGTGTACCGAAAAATGCAGGGTCATACTGGGTACAAGCGACCTTTGCCGAAACCGCCCGCTACAAAGCAGTGATAGCAAAAGCCGGTTTTGCAATCAAAAAGGCGACGGTATCCTTTACCGCACCAACCCCAAAAACAGGTCTTGCCTATACAGGTGAGGCGCAAGCGCTTATCACTGCCGGCATAGTAGATTCTGCTATAGGAAAAATGCAGTACAGTCTAAGCGAAACGGGAACTTATAGCGAAACGATACCGAAAAAAGAGAATGCAGGCTCTTATAGTGTATATTACAAAGTCGCAGGAACAAATGCCAACTATGATTACACGAATGCTAAGGGCAATGTCAATGTATCAATTGCCAAAGTATCAATCACGCCGACAGTGGCGATTACCGGCTGGACTTATAAAGCAAGCCCAAATGCACCGACTGTTACAGGAAATAAAGGAAACGGTGCGGTAACATACGAATACTTTACCGATGAAAATTGCACGACTAAGACCACAGCGGCGAACAGCCTTTCAAACAGCGAGGGCGGAGTGCCTAAAAATGCAGGCCAATACTGGGTTAAGGCAACGATAGCAGAAACAGAAAATTATAATGGTGCTACTGCGAAAGCAGGCTTTGAAATAAAAAAAGCAAATCAGACTGCACTTAGTATTAAGAATGTTACCGCTAAAAAATACGGCGATGCGGATTTTACACTGGAAACAACAGGCGGCAGCGGAAACGGAGCGTTAAGCTACAGCGTATCTGCTAACGGCATACTGGAAATAACCGGCGACACGGCAAAAATCGTCGGAGTCGGTACGGTAACCGTTACGGCAGTAAAAGCCGGCGGCAATAACTACAACGAAACAAGCGCGACCCTTGATATAACCATAGCCAAAGGCGATGAACCTGCGATTGCTTTCCCTACGGCAAGTGAATTGACCTACGGACAAGCATTATCCGAAAGCACGCTTACAGGTGGAAGCACCCAGTATGGAACATTTGCGTGGAAAGACGGCAGTATCATTCCTACGATAGATAATACAGGCTATGATGTGGTATTTAAGCCAAATGCTACGGCATTAAAAAACTATAATATTGAGGAAAAAACAAGAACAATAGAAGTAAAAGTAAAGAAAGGAAATCAAACAGGCTTTGCAATTACAGCAATACCTCAAAAGACTTACGGCGATAGCGAATTTAAGCTGACCACAACAGGCGGCAGCGGAAACGGAGCGGTAAGCTACAGCGTATCTGCAAATAACGGCGTGCTTTTCATTGCCGGCGATACTGCAAAAATAATAGGAGCCGGAACCGTAGAGATAACAGCCGTAAAAGCAGCAGATGCTAACTACAATGAAGCAAGCAGTAGTATCAGCATTACCATAGCCAAGAAAAAGCTGATAGTAAGAGCCGATGACAAAATGATTGCAAGGAATGACCCGATGCCAACCTTTACAAGTACGGCAGAGGGGCTTGTAAACGGAGATACCTTGATAAATCCAACTTTTACGACAACTGCCGCAAATACAGGCACTAACGGAAAATATGAGATCATAGTAAATGGCGGTACGGTGAAAAATACAGCAGAGGCAGAGGTAACAGGCAACTATGAAATCACCTACCAAAAGGGAGAACTGACAATCGTAGAGAAGCTCTACGAGGCAGAAGTCATAAACGGAAGCGGCAGCGGCAGATACCTTGACGGACAGACCGTTCATATCAAGGCACTTGACAAGTCCGGCTATACCTTTAGCGGCTGGACAAGCCCTGACGGAGTCGTTTTTGCCAAACCATTAGAAAAAGAAACCAGCTTTGTTATGCCTGCAAAAGATGTTAAAGTAACAGCAACTTACCGGTCAAACAGCAGCGGTTCCTCGTATGGATATGACAGCAGCGATCCGAAAGACGACGACAGCAGTATAAGCATAAAAACCGAAAAAGCACCGGATTTACCGACAATAGCGGAAATCACTGTCAAAGCCAAAAAAGGAGAGGACAAAACAGCAACGGCGAAACTTTCCGAAAAGACGACCGAAAAAGCCATAAAAAAAGCAAAAGAAGAAGCAAAGAAAAAAGGTAAGGAAGCAAACGGAATAGCCCTTGAAATAAATATGACTATGCCGAAAGGCACAGATAAAGTACAAATGCACCTTTCTGAAAGTACTTTGGAAAAAATGGTAAGTGGTGAAGTAAAACACCTTACTGTAAACGGCTCTTTTGCAAAAGTGGTATTTGATAAAAACGCCATGTTTGAAATCCAAAAGCAAAGCAGTGGAAATGTTACAGTAAATGTCATTCCTGTTAAAAAACTTTCCAAAGCAGCCGAAAAACTCATTGGTAAAAGACCGGTCTACGACATCAGCCTAAGAAGTGGAAACGGCAAGAAGATAACTGCTTTTGGAAACGGCACGGCAACCGTCTTTCTTTCCTATAAGGCAGAGAAAAAGGAAGCAATCGGCGGACTTTATGCAGTGTATGTGGACGAAAAAGAAAAAGCTTCCAAAATAGAGGCTTCCGCATATGATGTAAACAGCGGCTCGGTGATATTTACGACCAATCACTTATCCGTATACGGTGTAGGCTATACAGCACCTTCTGAAAGATTTGATGACATCAAAAACCACTGGGCAAAAGACTTTATCGAGTATGTGGCAGGCAGAGGACTTATTACCGGAAGCACGAAAACCACATTTTCACCAAATGAGAACATGACAAGAGGAATGCTGGTAGCGGCACTTGGCAGACTTGCAGGAGTAAACGAAAAAGATTACGAAACAAACAACTTCACCGATGTGCAAAAGGACAGCCCATACAGACCATATATCGAATGGGCGTACAGCAAAGGTATTGTTTACGGAATCGGAAATGACAGCTTTGCACCGGATAAAAGCATAACAAGAGAAGAAATGGCAGTCATTTTTGAAAGATATGCAAAGGCGACAGGCTATCATATTCCCGTAAATCGTCAGGCAAACATCTATGCAGATAAAGAAAACATAGGAAGCGAATATAAAGAGGCAGTTACAGCTATGCAGCAATCAGGAATTATGATGGGTGTAGAGGGAAACAGATTCAATCCGAAAGGAACTGCTACCCGTGCGGAAGTATCTGCCATGTTAAGCCGCTATATTAAGCTTATGATTACACCCGAAACCGCACAGGGCTTTGCCATGGATGATGCCGGCAAATACCGCTATTACAAAGACGGAAAAGCTCTAACCGGCAAACAGACCATTAACGGCATGGTATATTTCTTTGATGAAAGCGGAGTGCTTCAAACAGGCTGGGTCAAAGACGGAAACCGCTGGAGATACTATGACGGAGCTAAGGCACATAAAGGCTGGCTTCACTTAAAAACAGACGGAGAAGAAAAAATCTACTATCTGAATAAGGAAGGACTGCTCGAATCCGGCAAATGGGTAAAGATAGACGGAAAATGGTATTACTTCTATCCCGACGGCACACTTGCGGTAAATACCCAAATAGACGGATACGAGATCGACAGTAAAGGAGTGAGGAAAGAAAAATAGCGATAGTAAAAAAGGCGTTCTACGGGATTTATTCCTAACATAAATTAGCTAAACGCATTAGCGGCTGTTTTTGCACACAGGTGCAGAGATAGCCGCTATTTTTTATGTAATAGAGAATTTCTCTGAAATTTCCTATTACATAAAAAAATCACATTGCGGCAGAACCTGATAATTTTCTTATACGACCCGCCACAGGCGGAAAATCCGGCAAGATTGATTATTTGCTTCTTGAGCAAAACCGTAAACAAGTTGAGGTGCGCAATAAACTTTTGAATGTGATTGGAAAACTTTCGTCAATAACCGAATATAATAAAAATCAAAGAACTTTTTATTGTTTATATCAAAGAGGATTTCGCATGTCAAAATGCCGAGATCCTCCTTTTTTTGTTCAAAACAGGAATTGCAAAGGTTTGAACAATAAGGAGGATTTTGCAAATGACAGATGAGAACAAATACATTTATGTCAGAGGCAGGAAGATAAGGGTATCTGACGAGGTGTATAAGGCATATAAAAAAGAATTAAATCACGAAGCTCATTTAAATAGACAAAGCAGAAAGTATAAAGTCTACGGATTTGAGGACTATAAGCTTGATTTAAATTCCATTGCAGATGAACATGTGGATATTGAAAAAATCATTGAAACAAAGATGAGGATTGAGGATCTGTATAAAGCACTGGGAAAGTTAAATGATGGAGAGAAAGAATTGATTTATGCAATCTACTTTGAAGAAAAGACACTCAAAGATATTGCAAATACACATGATACCAATCTGATGAAGATTAGCCGTATTAGAGATAAGATTTTAAGAAAGTTGAGAGATATGTTGGACAGGTAGTTTTTGTGGGGAAGGCAAAGAGATTTATGCTCCTTGTCTTCTCTTTTTTTCTAAAAAAGTGTTAAAAGCACTTCTGAAAGTAAGGTTTATATATAGAGGGAGAATTTTACCTTGGGAAAATTGAATATATTTTTTTGAGATATAAGAGCATTGTTCTTTGACAACTAAATAGACCAAAACAGGACGTTAACCATTTATGGAGCGATCTACTTACAAACGCCAAAACCTTTCTGCTGAGAAAAAATATTAGGAAATATTTATACTTAAAAAAATCTCGGTTTAAACGAATACTTGCAAATGCAAAGGATAGAAGAAAGAGAGCGACAAATTTGGAAGGTAGAGCATAGGTGTGGCAGCCTATGTGCGAAGATATAAATGGGGATAATGATACATCTACAGTTGACGCCGGCTCATCTTGAAAAGAGGCGGAGGTGAAATTCCTATGTTGTCAGCCAAGACACCTGTTAATGTCAAAAAACTTAAACTTAAGAGAGGAGCATTTTCTTATGAAAGAACATAAGAGAAATCCTACAAACAAGAAAGAAAATGTGGGATTAATATATAAAGATAAAAAAGAAGAACAGAAGATAAATCAGATAGAGGGGTATACCGTAACAGTAAGATTTTCCGACAACGGACTTCGTTTGGAATCTTTAATTGATGCCTATATTCAGGAAAAACTTTTTGTAACATGATGATAGGAAGTTGTAAATAAAAGATTGAGATAATCTTAATAATCCGAACTTCATTTTGAGAATCGGTATTGCAAGAAATGTTTAGGAGCGGTATAATAAGCATGTGGAAGCCTAACCTTTATTTGGTTTATTGTATAAATCAAATTGAAGGAGGCTTTTTTGTGTTTAAAAATAAGGCTTGTATGTATTTAAGATTGTCAAAAGATGACGGTATGAGTATCGAAAGCAACTCTATTATAAATCAAAGAGAATTGATACAAAGCTATGCAAAGAAAAACAATTTAGAAATAGTCAAAGAATATGTAGATGACGGATATTCCGGAACAACTTATGACAGACCGGCATTAAAAGATCTTATGGAAGAAATCAGTAAGAAAAATCGGGAATTTGACATTATCATTGTAAAAGACCTCTCCAGATTCGGAAGAGATTATATCGGAGCAGGGACGTATATTCAAAAAATATTTCCACAGCTTCATATCAGATTTATTTCTATCAACGACAATTATGATAGTAAACATGCGGATATGAGCGATACGAACTTGATATTGCCTATCAGAAACTTTATCAATGACAGCTATGCCAGAGATATATCCAATAAGGTAAAAAGCTCACAGAAGATGAAACGAGAAAAAGGGGAGTACATCGGTTCTTTTGCTCCTTATGGCTACAAAAAGTCGGAAGAAAATAAGAATAAGCTGATTGTAGATGAGAATGTCAGGGATATTATAAAAAGTATCTTTGATATGAAACTGAAAGGGTATTCTTCAAAAGCCATTGCAGAAGAATTAAATGATTTAGGAATCGACTCTCCCAAAGTATATAAAGAAAAGCAGGGTTTGCACTACACAGGCGGTTTTAAAGCAGTAAAAGGCGGAAATTGGTCTGCCAAATCCATCAATCGAATTATTGAAAATGAAGTATATATTGGAACCATGTTGCAAGGCAAAAGTGCTACGATTAACTATAAGAATAAGAAACAAATCGAAAAAGACAAAAGAGACTGGGTTAAGGTAGAACATACCCATGAAGGAATTATCAGTAAAGAAGTCTTTTACATTGCAAATCGTATGTTAAAAAGAGATTTGTACAGTAGCAAAGAAAAAAAACAGACCTTTTCAGTGGAATGTTATTTTGTAAAGATTGCAACAGTCCTCTTGTAAGACGAGTTGTAAAATATAAAGAAAAAGAGCAGGTGTTTTATATCTGCTCAAAGTATAACAAGGAAAAATCTTGTACAAGGCATAGCATGAAAAAGGAAGATTTGGAAGAAATACTGACAGGTATTTTTGAAGGCTATTTGGTTTTCCATGAAAATTTGTATCAAAAAATTCAAACGATTGATATTACAAAAAATATTGTAGATACGCAGATAGGGATACTTCAAAGAGAAAAAGAAATGACTCAGGAACTTCTATCTTCCCTATATGCAGACTTGGAAGAAGATATTATTTCCAAAGAAGAATATCAAATGTTTCGAAAGAATTATTTGGAGCAAATCACAAAACTGAATGAAAATATCGAGTATAGAAGAAAGAAGCAGGAGGCAGCAAAAGAACACATTAAAAATAATGAAAAATGGCTGATAGACATCAAAAAATATAAGGCACTCACAAAACCGGACAGGCTTTCTATTGTGATGCTGATTGATAAAATCCTTATAGGAGAGGATAAAGAAATTGAGGTGATTTTTAATCATCAAGAAGAGGTAGCCTTTTTAGAAGCGATGGCAAATAGCAGGGAAGAAAAAACAGTACGAAAATTTGTAGAAAGTGAGATTTGCTATGGCTAGAACAAAAAAGAGGTATGAAACCTCTGTTACAGAGAAGAAAAATAAAGAGAACCTTACGATCTATCAGGCGGGAATTTATACAAGATTATCTCAGGAAAGAAAAGAGGAATATAGGGATAAAAGCAATTCTCTTGCTATGCAGGAAGAACTTTGTATCAAAGAAGCCAAAGAAAAGGGGATTCGTGTAGTTAAAGTTTATCAGGACTATGAATACTCCGGAACAAATTTTCAAAGACCTGCCTTTAATGAAATGATGACAGACATCAAGGAAAGAAAAATAAACTGTATCCTTGTCAAAGACCTGTCCCGATTTGGAAGAGAATATTTGGAAATTGGAAACTACATTGAAAAAGTATTTCCGTTCTTGGGTGTTCGTTTTATATCCGTAAACGATCATTTTGATACGGAAAATAAAACAGATGATAAAAAATCCTTTGAAATTACAATCAAAAATATCATCAATGACTTGTATGCAAAAGATATTTCCAAAAAGGTAAGCAGTACCAAACAGGCGAAAATGAAACAAGGGTATTTTATAGGAACCTTTGCACCTTACGGCTATAAAGCGGTGAGAAAAGATAAGGGGAAGATTTTAATTGTAGATGAAAAGGTAAGAGAAGTCGTAGAACTTATTTTTGACTTAGCTTATAAAGGGGCATCTCAAGTAGAAATTGCAAGAGAATTGACGAAAACATATACAACCCCTTGGCAATATATGAAAACCGGAGAAGTTTTAAGAAGTACGGATAATAAAAAACAATGGAGCCCCAGTGCAATTAGGCAATTTTTAAAAAATGAAGTCTATATTGGAAATATGGTACAGGGGATGCATGAGAAAAAAAGCGTACGAAAAGAAAAAGGAGCATATAAACCTTTAGATGAATGGGTTAAGGTGGAACATACTCACGAAGCTATTATTGATGAAGAAAAATTCTTTGTTATTCAAAATCTTAGAAAAGAAAAAGGGGATATCGCAAGAGAAAAACATAATTTATATAACAAAACCAAAACAATTGATAATAAATATAAAGGACTTGTGATATGTAAAGAATGTGGACAATTATTAAAAACACGCCATATGAATACTTCCAATGATCATGCGGGAATAGAAAATAAGGAGCAATATTATTTCTTTTGCAGAGGAGAAGATTATCTGTTTGAAAATGAAGTACATTGCAAAATATGGGAAAGTGAAATTGATAAAATCCTGTTTCATACTGTAAAGGAAATTGTAGGAATTTTAAGTTCAAAAGACGACTTGAAGAATAGACTGAAATATTTTTATAAATGCCAATTAAAAGATATGGAAATTAAGCTAAAAACCTTACAAAGTAAGAAAGAAGATAAATCATTGGAACTTCAAAAGAAATATGAAGAGTATGTAAAAGGGGAACTCTTATTAGATAATTATCAAAAAGAAAAAACTGCTATTCAAAGGCAAGTCCATTCTCTTGAAGAAGAAATCAAGATATATTTTGATAAGCAGAAGAAAGCAAAACAAAAAAGGAAAGAATTTGAATGCTTTATAAATGCCTTGTTTGATATGAAATCCAAAGATGTGAATAGTATAGATGAGGAATTTATTCGCAAAATCATTGACTTTGTTCAAATATCAAAAAATAGAGAAGTAATAATACACTTTAAATTTGATATATCAAAAGAAATAGAAGTCTTAGGAGGTCTTAGTTATGAATAAATTAGCCATTTATTTGAGATTATCCAACGAGGATTATGACAAAGAAGGAGAAAGTGAAAGTATTCATAACCAAAGAGAATATATCAAAGGTTATATTAAAGAGCATAAAGATCTGATGGAATATGAAATATCGGAATACGTAGATGACGGATTTTCAGGAACCAATCCAAACAGACCGGCATATCAAAGGCTGCTTGAAGATTTAAAAAACAATCAGATAGACAGTATTATTGTAAAAGACATGTCCAGATTTTCAAGAGATTATATTGAAATGGGAAACTATTTGGAGAATATCTTTCCCTTTATAGGTATTCGATTTATTTCCATAAACGATGGTTATGACAGTTTAAAAGAAGGAAGCAATGGAGTAGAAATTGATACTCAATTCAAAAGCTTATTATATGATTTTTATTCAAAAGAATTATCTCAGAAAATAAGAGGTATATCTCAAGAATTAAAATCGCAAGGGAAAAATACGAATGGATTAGCACCGTTTGGATACTTAAAAGACCCGAATGATAAACATCGTATTATTGTAGACGAAAAGACGGCATTTATTGTAAGAGAAGCCTTTGAGCTTATCTTGCAAGGATATTCTTGTAGAAAAATAGCAAGAATATTTAATGAAAAGGGATATATTACCCGTTCCGATAGAAAAGAAGAACTTGGACTTACAAGTTATAAGCATAACTTAAAAACCGGAACAGAAGTAAAAAAGAGAATGTGGCAAGGACCGACAATTGCTCAAATGACCAGTATGGAGCTATATACTGGAGATTATGTGTATAATCAAATTAAAGAAACTCATATAGGCGGACGAAAATCGGAACGATTGCCAAAAGAAGAGTGGAAAAGAATAGAAAACACCCATGAAGCCATTATATCCAAAGAAATCTTTCTAAAGGTGCAGGAGCTAAAAAAACAAAGCAGAGGGGAAAATTTTAATCATCGAAAAGAGGTTACAGATGAGTTTATCCCAATGTTTAAAAGAAAAGTATTCTGTAAGGAATGTGGAAATTTGCTGTACTATAGAGGTGAAAGCCATCAATTTAAAAAAGGTGTGTATCGGTATAAGAGCTATCATTGTCCATATTGCAAAGAAAATAAAACAAGTAATCATATAAAAGAACAGATATTGGAAGAAGCTCTTTTGGAACGGTTAAAGAATGCCCCTGCCTTCATGAGTACAGAAAACACTGTAATTGATATAAAAGCAAATCAAAATTATATTCAAGGGATTGAGGATATAAACAGCAGCCTGCAAAAAGAATATGAGAAATATAAAAAGAAAGAATTATCCAAAGAAGCATATTTACAAAAGAAGCAACATCTCTTGCTCAAGAAACAAAGGTTAGAGCAAGAGTTAGAAAAAGAGAACATTCTTAAACCTTCAAACGAGATTTCTGCTCTACCTGATAATAGTAAAATCACTAAAGAAATTGTAGAAACGATAGTGGAAAAGATTATAGTTTCAAGATATGGAAGTATAGAAATACATTTAAGAAAATCATTATGAAGTATAAATTACTTGAAGTATAGTGAATATATTTCGATTGATATAAAACTCGCCAAACATAAAATTACTACGCCAAAACGAAAATAATAGCGAAGAAAAAATGAAACCACTTGGAAAATCACTTATATTTATAGGTTGTTGAAAAAATTATAATTCCCTCGATTTCGAGGGGATTATAATTTAAAACAGAATTAAAAAGTATAGTTTATGATAAAAAAAGTTTACTTAGGAAAACAACGAATGTTATAAGTAAGAAAAATGGTTGAAAATTTTACTTAAATCTGATATATTTAAGCTAAGTAAAATAAATTTAACTTAAAGGATAGAATTATGAAATTAGAAACTGATAGAGCAGGTGTTTTGAAGAGGATGCAAAGTGATTATGAATGTTTTGTTCCTCATGATTTAAAATATTTGAAATTAAACATAGATGGAGAACTTCAGAATTTAATAAATAGGGCTTATCTTCTTTTAGGAAGATTAGACGGTATGGCAACGACATTACCGGATATTGATCTGTTTGTATCTATGTATGTGCAAAAAGAAGCAGTTATTAGTTCACAAATAGAAGGTACACAGGCTTCACTGATTGACGTTTTACAAAAAGATAGAAAAAACGAAAAAATAAAAGATACCGAAGAAATTGTCAATTATATAAAAGCAATAAATTATGCCTTTAAAAGGTTGGAAGAGTTACCCTTATGTATGAGATTGATTAAAGAAACTCATTCTATTTTATTATCAGGTGTTAGAGGCAATGAAAAATCACCTGGAGAGTTTAGGAAATCTCAAAATTGGATTGGATATGCAGGATGCACATTAAATACAGCAAGTTTTGTTCCTCCTGCTCCCTGCGAAATGGAAAAGTCTTTAAGTGATTTGGAGAAATATATACATGAAGATAACTTTATTCCAAATCTGATAAAAATTGCTTTGATTCACTATCAATTTGAAACAATACATCCTTTTTTGGATGGTAACGGGAGAATGGGAAGATTACTTATTGTATTGTTTTTAAAAGAGCGAGGGCTGATTGAATATCCCGTTTTGTATTTAAGTTACTTTTTTAAAAAAAATAGAAACAGGTATTATGAATTATTGAATAATGTTCGTATCAAGGGAGAATTTGAAGAATGGATTAAATTTTTCATAGAAGGTATATGTGAAATATCCGAAGATGCAATTTCATCTATTCAAAAAATTATAGAGTTAAAAAAAGCTGATATTGAAAAAATTCGTAATATACCAAAAGGCAATATTTCAAATCTTCTTTTGATATATGATTACCTGTTAAAGCATCCATTCTTGGAAACGGAAGATATCAGACGCTTGTCAGATTTAAGCAAACCAACGGTAAATAAATTACTTGAAACATTGATAGAACTTGAAATACTGGAACTTGTAGAAGAGAAGAAACGATATAAACAGTATGTATATAGAAAGTACGTCGATATTCTTTCAGAAGGAACAACATTATAAAGAACGATTAGAAGAATCACTTAAAGAAATTTAGGTGATTTTTTTATATCATATACTTGACATTAGAGGGCAAGACTAGATTTTTTGTAAAACCAAACCTTATGCAAATGCACAGCAGCTATT
>ERZ773018.376-NODE-376-length-27719-cov-5.177053_pt1 | contig 27719 bp, 25 predicted proteins | sample MGYA00580840_ERZ773018 | MGnify/ENA primary metagenome ERZ773018 (study PRJEB29015, sample SAMEA2738125) | human oral metagenome | biome: human oral; feature: human-associated habitat; material: saliva | place: China | collected 2256 ... | reverse complement strand
TCTTATGAAGCTCTCGACTCTAGCACTCGTAGGGTGTTAGTCGTGAGTAGTTCACATGATATTCAAGAATTATTTTTATTTTCTCAATATCAGAATTAGCATTTTTTAACAAAATTTAACAAGAAGTCTCCTACTTCTACAAGTGGGAGTAGTTCACTGTTAATGTATTCCCTTCAATTGCATTTGAATAATAAGTTATCCTTACACTCAAGTCATCTATATATTCTTCTGTAAATTGTTCTAGTATTTTAATCTTTCTTAACTCCTTTCTTTTTCATGGTTTCATAAGTGTTTAAAATAATGGTCATAATAATAAATTTCAATTTCTCAATTTTCTCAATTCTTTCTGCAAATTTATTTTGTAACTCTATTGGCGGAACTTTTATAGATATATTTTCAACTATCTCTTTTGATAATTCTTTAAAAGTTACGCCTCTTCCTAAAAAATTTAAATATTCTTTTTTTTCTTTTAAAATATAATACAAATATATAGGATTAACTTCTTCATTTGGAATTATATTTTTAAAACCTTGATTGCAAAACATTTTTTCTCCTACAATAGCAACTTTTCCTATAGGAGCTCTACTTGATAATAAAACTGTTCCTATTGGAAGTTCAATAAGAGATGAAGCTTTAACTCCTAAATATGTTAATTTTCGATCAGTAGAGTTAACTATAAAAGAATCATCATTTAATTCAGCAGGTGTTATCCATAAATATTCTCCATTCCAATACTCAGGAATATTAGTACTTGGAGTAGAACCAGAAATTATTTTTCCTATATCTTTTATTTTAAAAAAATTCCATTCTTTTTTATCATTTAATAAAGGATCCCCAAATATTTTTGTAAATAAAGATTTAACTAGTTCTGTTAAATTTAATAATTGATTTTTTTTAAATTTAATTATATCTTCAATTTTTTTTAAATTAGAAGCTACTTTTTTTTGAAAATTTAATGTATATAAAGGAATATTGATTTTTTTTAAAGAAATTCTAGTTATCTGTGGCTGAGCTGAACCAGAGATAATATCTTTAAAGCCTCTTTTTTTTAAATAATAATATAAGAAATTAATATCTACTTTAGTTTCATCTAAGTCATCTAAAGCCATAGTATTACCATTTATATAAGAGTAACTAGTTGAAATATTTAATTCACCAGAAGTTGCTCCTCTACATGTAATGCATAAAGTAGGTTTCTCATGATTATATTCAAAGTAATATCCTATTATCCCATTAGCACCGTAGACAGGATATTTCCCATTATTATCTAAGTTATCAATTGATATAGTTTTCCATTGCTTAGGATTACAGATTTCAAATAAGTTATATACTTTATTCTTCATCTAGCATCACTTTTAACTCTTTCAACTTTTCATCAATAGATTTTGAAAGTTCTTCTAATTTTTCTAAAATTACCTTAGGTTCTTCATATTCAACTTTTTCATAAATAATTTCTTTATATTTATTAATTGATAAATCGTAGTCATTATCAACTATTTCTTGTTTAGGAACAAAGAAAGACTTATCAGTTCTCTTTCTATCTTTTTCGTTTTCTAAATTAGAAAATCTTTCTATGATATTTGGGATATCATTTTCTTCAACAGGATTTCTTTTATCATCAAGAGAATATCCATCAGCTGTCATATCATAGAACCAAACATTATCAGTTCCACCTTTTCCAGTCTTTGTGAAAATTAAAATACCTGTTGATACTCCAGCATAAGGTTTGAATACTCCACTTGGCATAGAAATAACAGCTTCTAATTGGTTATTTTCAATCAATTCTTTTCTTAAATTTTTATGTGCATTTGAAGCTCCAAAAAGTACCCCATCAGGAACGATAACAGCACCTCTACCACCAATTTTTAAAAGTCTTAAGAATAGAGCAATAAATAACAATTCAGTCTTTTTAGTTTTTACAACTCTTGTTAAAGTATTAGAAAGTAAGGCTTCATCAACACTTCCTTTGAATGGTGGATTAGCAAGGATTAGAGTATAATCACTTTCTTCACTATAATCCGTTGAAAGAGAATCTATTCTTTTCAATTTAGGGGTTTTCATATCGTGAAGTAATAGGTTCATTGCAGAAATTCCTAACATTGTTGCATCAGTATCATTTCCATGTATCATAGCAGTTGAGAAATATTTATAAATTTCTGGTGAAGTTGCTAAAATATCTTTAAAGTTTTTCTTTATGTACTCTATTGAACTTACTAAGAATCCAGATGTTCCACAGGCAGGGTCAATTATCTTATCTTCAACAGTAGGTTTCATAAGCTCAACCATCATGTTTATAATATGTTTAGGTGTTCTAAATTGTCCATTTTTACCAGAAGTTGATAATTTAGAAAGTAAATATTCGTATAAATCACCTTTAGTATCTTTATCTTCAACCATTTGAGGATTATTAAAGATTTCTTCAATAGTGTCCATTGTATTTTGTAAAACCGCTGGTGTAGGAACTTTAAAAATAGCATTTTCCATATATTGAGAAAATACACTATCTTTATCCTCATCTAAATTTTTTATAAATTCAAAAGCTTCATTTCTAACTTTATCATATAATTGTTTAGGATCACCTAATTGGATAAGATTACTCCATCTAATATCTTGATGATTTTCATCAAAAATAAATTTTTCATCAAAATTTCCAAATATACTACCAAGTTTTTGTTCTTTTTCTTTTCTTTGTTCTTCTTGATCTAATCTTTTCATAAAAATAAGATAAGTAAGTTGTTCAATTACATCAACAGGATTTGTTAATCCTCCAGTCCAGAAGTATTCCCACATCTTATCAACTTTATTTTTAATTTCACCTGTAATCATTTAAAAAAAATCCCTCCCTATTATTTTTTAACTATTTAACAAATTAAAATTTACTAGACAATTTAGTTTTCTTTTTTATATTTGAAATAAAAAGAAAAATAAAATTATCAATTATGTTAAACTAAAATTTATCTATTAAATTACATTGTAACATAAATAAAAAATAATATTAAGAGGGAAAAATCAAATTTTATAAAAAAAACTTCCACTCATTAAAATGGAAGTTTTCTTCTTAGTTCTATAAATTTCCTTCAACTACTATAATAGTTGTATATTTTAAAGCTTCTTTTAGCCACTCAATGAAATCACTTAAGAATTTTTTTTCTGAATCAGATACATGTTCTAAATTATTTTCTATTTCATCAATAATTTTTATCCAATCATTTTTTTCTATCCAATTATCAAAGCAAAGATCAAGCTCTTGTCTTAGTGTTCCATCAGAAGCATCAACAAATGGATAGATTTTTTTAAAATAAGGAAGTAAAATCTCATAATCTTGAAGATAAATTCTCAAAGGATTATTATAGCAATGCCAATCTTTCCACTTTACTTCCCAATTAGAAACATCAGAAGTTTTAAGTGGATTGAAATCTAGTAATATTCTTTCACCTTTTGGTGCATTGAGTCTTAATTCTAAATAGTTTTGTTTTCCAGCAGAGCTTGAATTTAACCATACCATTTTTTCTTTTACCTCTATTCATCTATATAAGTCAATGTAACTCCTCTTATTTCTTTACGGGATTCATACATTTCAAATAAAATTTTAATATTTCTATATGGAACACCTTCTATCTTTTCTTTTTCTGTTTTTGGTGGAGAAATACCTAAAATTTCATATGGATCTTTCCATTCTTTAAATTCATCATAACTAAATTTAATCCACTTTGGAGAAATAAATACCTCTTTTTCAGCACTAATATATGCAGTAACAACTATTGCATCAAGTAAAGAACAAGGTGATTCAGATAAGTTTTTAGCCTGTAAGCTTATCACTGAGGATTTAAAATTATTAGGGCTTTTAAAAACGTAAAATTTACTTAATTCCCCAGGTTGTAAAATGATTTTTTTAATATCATCAACTGTATCATTTTTTAAAACAAGAGATTTATATAGGCAATCTTCGAAAGTGTCACTGCCTAAAATAATAGTTCTTCCTATATCTGCATGAAACAGAAAACCATTTGGATTGTCTAAATGTGTCTTTAACACTGGCTTTAACTCATCATAAATTTTTTCAAATGGTTTAATAGTAAGTTCACCTTTTTCAATTTTCGATATATTTTGAGATATATACTTATCACTATCCTCTAAACCTTTTAGTCGGATTCCAACAATACTCATTCTTACATTAAGTAATCCCTCATCAATAAGTATCGGATATTTTTCAGAAGCAAATGAAATGAATTCCATTAATCTATCATAGGATGTTTTCAATTCTTCAAGAGAACTTACCTTTGTAGAATATACAAAACCGTCAGCTTCATCTTCAGAAAGTTTATCTTCTTCGAGTTTATTAGTTTTTTTATATTCTTTAACTACATGTTCGATCAAAACATAATCTAAATTAGTATCTATATAAGGACGTGAGTTGGAAAATGGTCTATGAACTACAGTAAAGAAAAATGTAAGTTCAGGATACTCATTCAATGTTACAAACCAGCGATACTTATCCTGTGTAACTGTGTATGTGTTCTTTCCAAATTTATCATCTAAATATGTAATCATTATTTTATTATCCTCTTCTATATCATGGCAAGCATTTAAAAAAAAGGCACTACATATAAGGCATATAATAGTTATTAATTTTAGAAACTTCATACTCATCACCCATTTTAATTAATAATGAAATTCTAATCCTTTATACTATTATACAATTTTTTCAATCTTTTTTATATTTTTTTTAAATTTTTTTCCAAATAATACTATGAAAAATATAACACCAATTACCACAGCTATACTACCTGATATAGAAACATCTAGAAAAACTGCTAAATGATAACCTGTAATTGATGAAATAACTCCAATTAAAGAACTATATACTAACATAGTCTTTAGATTTTTAGAAATCATATAGGCAGTAGTAGCAGGTCCAACCATAAAAGAAATCATAAGAGTTGCACCTACAATGTCAAACGAAACCACAGAGGTAACTGAAACTAAAGTCATCAATAGATAGTGAAAAACTTCAGGTAGCAAACCTAGTGTTAAAGCTAGAGCCTTATCAAAAATTGAGATTTTAATTTCTTTAAAAAATATAGTTATAAATAGTAAGTTGACAATTAAGATTGCAAGCCCACTTACAAGAGCAGTAGCAATTTTAAAACCAAAAATTTCTGTTGTATGAAAAGGAGCAAAAGCTATTTCACCAAGTAAAACAGCATCAATATCCAAATGTATATTTGCTGTGTACTTAGAGATAAGAATAACAGCAATACTAAATAGAATAGACAAAACTATTCCTATTGCAGCATCTTCTTTTACTAATTTACTATCGCTTAATACTTCAACGAAATAAACAGTCAGAAGTCCTGTTAAAGTTGCTCCTACAATAAGTAAAGGAGAATCTAATTTATGAGTGATAAAAAATGAAAGCACAATTCCTAATAAAACTGTATGGCTTATTGCATCTGTCAGCATACTCATAGATCTTAAAACTAAAAATACTCCTAATAATGCACAAGCTACTGAAATTAAAATAGCAATTAATTGTATTGTTAATCCTGCACTCATATATTATCACCTTTATTTTCTTGTAATCTTAATTTTCTATTTCTTGTATAAATTCTATAATTTCTTGCAATAATACCTTTTTTAGAAAATAGAAAACTTATTAAGACAAAGATTCCAGATACTAATATTATTAAAGGTCCTGTAGGTAAAGAAGCATCAAGTGTAGAAATAATACTTCCCATAGCTCCTGAGATACCTCCAATTATTGCAGCCAATATAGTGACAATAGATAATTTCTTAGACCATTGTCTAGCGGCAACAGAAGGTAGAACAAGCATTGCAGTCATTAAAATTACTCCTGCTATTTGTATTCCAATGATAACATTTACTACTATCATAGTAGAAACTAAAAAATTTATTTTATTACTTTGTATTCCAAGTGTTTTTGCATAATCAGCTTGGAATATACTTATTTTTATTTCTTTCCAAAAAAGAATAACTAAAGATATCAACACTAAACCTACAATAATTATTAGATAAATATCTTTTGCTATTAAAGTTGAAGCCTGTCCAAATATGAATCTATTTAAACCTGCTTTTTTAGCTCCAGGAACTTTCTTTAAATACGTAAGTAAAACTAGACCAAGCCCAAAGAAAGTTGATAGTAACAATGCAATGGCACTATCCAATTTTACTTTTGAATTTCTTTCTATATAATGAATTAAAAATATACATAGGAAACCTATCACTAATGCTCCAGTTAAAAGTATATATAATTCTTTTTTTCCACTTATTAAAAAGGCTAGACATATCCCAGCAAGTGCTGAATGAGATATACCATCGCCCAATAAACTTTCTTTTTTTAAAACTGCGAAAGTTCCAATGATTGCACTAACTATCCCTAGAAGTGTACAACCAAGAGTCACAACTTTAAAAGTATAACTACTCAAAAAAAGTTTTAATATTTCATTCATATCTTCCTCAAATCTTTCTATATGTCACATCAATATTTTCTTGTGTAAAAACTTCACTTACCTTTCCACTAACGATAACAGCCTTATTAATAAGTGCAACAGACTCAAAATAAGTTGGTACAGTTTGTAAATCATGATGTACAACTATTATAGTTTTACCTTCAGCTTTTAATTGTTTTAATATTTCCACTATTGATTTTTCAGTTGTTGAATCCACTCCTTGAAAAGGTTCGTCCATTAAATAGATATCAGCTTCTTGTACTAAAGCTCTAGCTATAAAAGCTCTTTGCTGTTGTCCACCTGAAAGCTCAGATATTTGTCTGTCTTTAAACTCCAACATTCCTACCTGTTCTATTGCCTTTAAGACTTTTTGTTTTTCTTCTTTACTAACTCTTTTAAAAAGTCCTACTCTTCCATAACACCCCATTTCTACAACGTCAAATAGTGTTGTTGGGAAATCCCAATCAACACTATTTCTTTGAGGAACATAGGCTAAAGTTTTAGCATTTATTTTTATTTCACCTGTTATTTGTTTTAAAAATTTTAATATAGTTTTTATAAGAGTTGATTTACCCGCACCATTTGGTCCAACAAGTGCCATCAAACTTCCTACTTCTATATTTAAATTAAGATCTTCTAGTGCTATATTTTCTCCATAAGCAACTGTCAGATTTTTAATTTCAATCGCATTCATTCATTTCACCTATTTCTAATTTCTATTTTAAAGCATTTGCAATAGTGTCAGCGTTTGCTTTAATTGTTTTAATATATGTCTCAGTATTATTTTCTTTATCTCCCATAGAATCTGAATAAAGTTCCCCACCTATTTCAACATTTCCACCTTTTGCTTTAACAGCTTCTTGTAAAGCTTCTATACTTTTATGATTAACAGATGATTCAACAAAAATAGCTTTGATTTTATGTTCAACAATAAAAGTTGCAAGGTCTTCAATTTGTTTTGTACCTATTTCAGAGTCTGTTGAAACTCCTTGTATAGCTTTTACTTGCAGTCCAAATTGTTCAGCAAAGTAAGCAAAGGCATCATGTGCTGTGATTAAATATCTAGATTCCTCTGGAATTTCATTTATTTTAGCTTGGATATATTCAGTAGCTTCATCTAAAGATTTTAAATAAGCTTGTAAATTACTTTCAAAATATTCTTTATTTTCAGGAGAAATTTCAGCTAATTTATCTTTTACAGCTTGAGCTTGTATAGCCCAAAATTTAGTATTAAACCATACATGAGGGTCATAAGTATTTTCATTTTCTTTGTGTAAAAGATTTTTATCTAATTGTTCTCCTAAATTTAAAATATATTTGTTAGAAAGATTATCAAAAATCTCTGTCATCTTTCCTTCAAGATGTAGTCCACCATAGACAACTAAATCTGCATTTTGTAATTTATCAACATCGCCAGCAGTTGCTACATATAGATGTGGATCTTCTCCTTCTTTCATAAGGCCTGTTACTTCTACTTTATCTCCACCAATTTCTTCAATTAGGTTAGTATAGTAATTTAAAGTTGTAGTTACTTTTATTTTTCCACTTTCTTTTTTCTCTCCACAAGCAATAACTAATAAAGAAATCATCATAATTGTTAATAATTTAAAAATTCTTTTCATATTTATCCTCCATCAAAATTAATTATTTTTCTATAAATATGATATAACTTTATCTAACAATTGTCAATATAAATATTTTTAAATACAAAATTTTACTATTTAAAAGTAACTAAAAAGATCTTTTTCTTTCAGATGAAGACTTATAACCTAAGTCTATTCTATACTTGCTTACAGTTCTTCTAGCAATTTTTATTCCATCATTTTCTAAAAGTCTTACTATATCTTGGTCAGAATATGGTTTTTTTCTATCTTCATTTTCGATATATTCAGCAATTTTTTCCTGACATAAAAAGATAGTTGAACTTAAGTTAAATAATTTTCTTAAAGAAATTATACCAAAGTCACTTTTTATATATTTTTCTTTTATTGCCCTTGATATAGTAGATGAATTTAAGTCTAATTCAGAAGCAAGTTCAGAAATCCTTAAAACATTCATTTTTTTACCTTTAGTGATAAAAAAATCTTTTTGTTCTCTAAGAACAATTTTTATAATTTTTTCAAGGGTATGAAAACGTTTTTCTATACAATGTATAATTTCATTTAATCTTTTACATTCTTTATCATTAATGTTGTTTTTTATATTTATTTGAGGTATAAGATCTTGATTTATTTCATATGTAATTTCATTGTTTATTTGTTTTACAAAAATATCAGGAATAATTTTCCTGATTTTTCCGATATTATAACCACGGCTAGGTATAGGGTTTAACGACTTAATAATATCTATATACTTAGTCAAAGTACTTTCATCAATATTTAATTTCTCTTTAATTAAGTCATATTTTTTATCAGCTAAAGGATAAAGGAAATTATCTATAAGCAAATTTAATTTTTTATCTATAATCTTTTTCTTTTCTAATTGAATTTTTAAACATTCTTCTAAAGAATATGCTCCAACTCCATAAGGTTCTAAATTATGAATTATATTAAAAGCTTCTTCTAATTCTCTATCACTTGTAGATAAAATATCTTTAATTTCAACTTTTGATATTTCTAAATAGCCTTTAGCGTTTAAATTGTTGATTATAAAAATACAAATATCTTTTATTTTTTGATTTATATTAAAATATGATAACTGTCCTTCTAAAATTTGAAAAAAATTTTCTTCTTCATTCGGGAAAGAAAATTCTAATCTATCATCATCATTGTATCTTTCTTGTTTGGAATAGTTTACTTCAACTCCAAATTTATTTGAAAACTCATTTTTTATAAAGTTGTTTAAATTTAACATTGACATTTCTAAAATGTTTAGTGACATTTTCATTGATTGAGATAATTTTAAAGATTGATTTAATTTTTGTTCTAATATCATGTACCCCACCTCCGTATAATTTTATCATATATTAGAGAGTAAAAAATGTCAAATAAAACTAATTTAATCAAAAAAATATAAAAAATATTATTTAATAAAGAATCAAGAAAAAAGCCAATTACAAAAATTTTATTTGCAATTGGCTTTTATTATTTAAAATATTTATCTAAAATCCAAATATAAATATCATTTTCATTTATATTTCTTAAATCATTGTTACTAATTACATATTCCTGAATATTTATGAGATTATTATTTTCAGTAATTTTTTTACAACCTCTTTGACAACCATTTAGTAAAATAGTTTTATCAGATGAATTTATTCTAGAATTTTCTAAAAGCATTTGATACAATTTTAGTCTATTGTATACTGGATTACATCCACCACAAAATTTAATTTTCATTAGTTTCAGAACCTTCACTATCATCTTCAGAGAATTTATCTAATAATAAGAAAACCAGAACAATTCCAACACCTAATCCCCAAGCAGCACCTTTTATAGCAATAACAGAAGCCATAACTCCAGCAATACCCATATCAATAGGTCTTCTACATAAAGTCATTGCAAGTCTTGTACAAACATAACCTTGAACTAAAAGTGTTAAAGATAAAGCAACTGGTAAAGTTGGTTGAACAAGAGAAACAATTGGAATAATTGCAACAGAAATAAATGTAATAAGTCTGAAAGTTCCTATTCCACTATAGACAGAATCCATACTTTCTCTTCCTTCTTTATATCTTTCAAATACTGCTGCAGATACAGCAGCCCAAAGAGGACCACATAATGGAATGTAAGGAGTGAATAAACCTTCTATTAAATTTCTAATTCCACTTATTAGATTTGAACGATTTGAGTTAAATTCTATAACTTCATCTTTTCTAATTCTATCTGCTTCACCTAATAAAGCACCACTAGTAACAAAATCACCAAATGCAATTATGTAAACCATAATAGACATAGGAATTGCTTTTACAAATAAATCAGCACTAGGGAAGCCTATTCCAAATACACTGACTTCTTTTAAAATGTTTGCAAACTCTGGAATTTTAATAAAAGTCCCTATTTTTATATCAGGAAATGGAAGTTCTTTACAAAGAGGAGCAACAATTATACTTACTAAAATTGCAGGGAGCATTCCATACTTTCCAAGCATATTTATAAACTTATATTTTTTTCTATAATTCTTAAATCTTTGTGAAAATAATAAGAAAAATGATAAAAGTGCTCCTATTGCGATTGAGAAAGGATATAAGTTAAATCTTCCTTTACCAACTGCGAATTCTCCAATTATAGCTGCAAAACCAGCTCCTAAAAGTATACCCCCCTTAATAGAAACTGGAATAACTTTCATAAGTTTACCAGCTAAACCAGTAATTCCCATAAATAAGAATATAAAAGCTACTAACAGTTGAAGAGCTATTAATGCTTGTATTCTTTCAGGACCTATTTCAAATCTAGTTAAATATGCCATAGTTAACGGAATAGAAGGAGTAATCCAACCAGGAACAACAGGATCTCCTAAAAGAGCGTGTAGATTATATAATAGACCATTGATTATAACCATAGACCAAGCTAATTCAAATGGTATTCCTAAGCCTTCTGTTAACATAGGAATTGCACCTAAGCAAGTTGCACACATCAAGATTGCTTGTATTCCTTCAGAAACTTCAAATTTATAATGGACAAAAGGTAGTCTAAGCTTAAAAGGACCTAATTTGGTATAAGGTTGTTCTTCGCCAAATTTTCTTTTAAAAATAACACCAACAGGATTTCCACAACAAGAGAGTTGTTGACTTTCTTCAAAATTTTTATCCATAATTCCTCCTTATAAAACAGAAAACTTTTCTAATGCTTTTTTTCTAAGTTCTTCTCTAAAATTAGGGTGAGCAATTTCAATTAATGCTTTTGCTCTTTCTTTTAAAGACTTACCTTTTAAATGAGCTATTCCATATTCTGTTACAACATAATCAACATCATTTCTCGAAGTCGTTACCGCTGCCCCTTCATCTAAAGTAAATACAATTTTAGAGATAGATCCTTTTGCCGCAGTAGATGGAAGAGCGATTATAGATTTACCACCTTTTGACATAGCAGCTCCTCTTACAAAATCAACTTGTCCACCAGTCCCACTAAATTGTTTAAATCCAATTGTTTCTGCATTTACTTGTCCCATTAAGTCTATTTGTATAGCTGAGTTAATTGAGATCATATTATCATTTTGGGCTATAATAAAAGGATTATTTACATATTCAACAGGGTGTAATTCAATTTCTGGGTTATTGTCTATATAATCATATAATTTTTTACTACCCATTAAAAAACTTACAACTGATTTTCCTGTATTTATATTTTTTCTTTTATTAGTTATTACCCCTAAATTGACTAAGTCAACAACTCCATCTGATATCATTTCAGAGTGAATTCCAAGATCTTTTTTATCTGTTAAAAAAGTAAGAACAGCATCTGGAATTGCACCTATACCTAATTGCAAAGTGTCTCCATCATTTATTAGAGTTGAACAATATTCACCAATTTTTCTTTCAATTTCACCAATTTTAGGAATAGGTAACTCAATAATAGGAGTAGCTTCTTCTATAATAAAATCTATATCATCTACATGGATAAAACAATTTCCAAAAGTTCTAGGCATAAATTTATTTACTTGAGCAATAACTATATTTGAATTTTCAGCAGCACTTTTAGTATAATCACAAGAAATACCATAACTACAATAACCATGTTCGTCTGGAGAAGAAACTTGTATTAATGTAACATCAGGATTTAGAATAGCACCTTTTTTAAATAATTGAGGTATTTCAAAAAAGAATGATGGAGTATAATCTCCATAATCACCGTTTGTTGCTTCTCTTGTTGAACCACCTACAAATAAAGCATTATGCCTAAAGAACTCAGAATTTTCTCTTTTAGCATATTCACCTTTTCCCATAGCAACCATATGAATAATTTCTGTTTTTTTAAATAAATTTTTATTTTTCATTAAGCTATCAGTTAATAAAGTTGATTCACCACAGGCATGGTCAAATACAATTCTTTTAACTCCAGCGATTTTTTTGATAGCTTCATCAGGAGTACAAAGTTTTTTTTCATATCTATCTTTCCAGTTGTTCATTACTATCCTCCTTCAAAATTTTTTTAGCTAAAGTCCATAATTCTTCTGATAAACCAGTTTCTATATAAATTTCTTTGATTTCTGAAAAATTTTCAAAAATACTTCTCTTTATAAAGATTTCATTAGTTTCTATAGAATGGGGGCAAATAGAACATTGCCCCGCTAATCTCAGATTCAAAATTCGGTTTTCATTAGAATAATTGATAATTTTTATATCTCCACCATGACTTCTTAAGTATGGTCTTATATTTTGTTCTAAAAATATCTCTAATTTTTCCATATTTTCACCTATTTATTTAAATATCTAATATATCTTTAACTAATTGTTTTTTAGCTTCTAAATTAGATTGTCTACTAATCATAATTCTTTGAGCTTGTGGAGAACCAGCACCATGCATAGATTCTGTTCTATATCCAACAGCAGCTGTACCTAAAGTTAAGTTTTCTATAAATCTTAAAACTTTCATTCTTGTTACTGTAGGAATAGTAGCAACACCTTTTAGATATTTTTCTACATAGTGACCTATTTCTTTTGAATTTAAATCGGCTTCTGAAGGTAAAGTTACTAAAATTCCTCCAGCGATATCTTCAGCTAATCTTGCTATTTCATAAGGAAATCTTGTAACATTTTGTTTGCAAACATTAGCGAGTAATAGATCTATTTCATAAGAACCAGCAGCTGTCTTATGTCCTTCACTTGAACAAGCTATACCTGCACAATAAAGAGTTTCATTTAGATGTGTCATTTCAATTATTTTATCTTTAATATGAGATGCTTTTTTAGTACCATTGTAATCAGATATTAAAGCAGTTGCACCTATTAAAACGTCACCTACACCAACTTTACATCCTCCATAACTTTGTCTATGGAATCCAGCGAATCTTTCAACTAGAGAGTTAGAAAATTCATATTCTCCACACATAAAAATTCTATCGTTAGGTACAAAAACATTATCAAACACAACTAATGCTTCATGTCCACCAAATTTTGGATTTCCAACATCAACCTTAGATCCTTCAAGTTTTCTAGTATCGCAAGATTGTCTACCATAAATTATTTTTATACCTTTTGTATCAGTAGGTACTGCAAAACATACAGAATAATCTTTATCAGCTTCTGTCATAGATAATGTAGGCATAACTAAGACTTCGTGAGAATTTACTATTCCTGTTTGGTGAGATTTTGCACCTCTAACAACTATTCCATCATCTCTTTTTTCAACTATATGTAAGAACATATCAGGATCAGCTTGTGCAGAAGGAGCTAAACCTCTATCCCCTTTCGGATCTGTCATTGCTCCATCAACTGTCAAATCATTATCTTGGCAAAAAATTAGATATTTTTTTAATTTTTCATGATAATTTGTTCCTAATTTTTGATCCATATCATAAGTTGTACTGTAACATGCATTAAATGCATCCATTCCTACACATCTTTGGAAACAAGAAGCAGTCTTTTGTCCTAAAAGTCTTTGCATTTTTACTTTTTTTACTAAATCTTCAGAACTTTGATGAATGTGAGTAAATCTATTAATTTTATTTCCAGTTAAATGAGAAGTTGTAGTCATCAAATCTTCATATTCTGGATTTTGTGCTAAATCATAAGTCATCTTAACTGAATTTAAAGATGGTCTTATTATAGGATGATCTACAGGGCATTCAACCCTTTCACCAAAGATATAAACTTCCATGTTCAATTTTCTTAAACTTTCAACGTATTCATTTCCTGTCATTAATGCCATAAGTATTACTCCTTAATTAAATGTTGTTTGAAATTTTAATTTCATATACTCAAATTAATAGCAAGATCTATGCCAAAACTGAAAAGCTTACTTTTAGGCTAGTTTAAATTTTAGAATTTTAAGAATTTGCAAAAAAGCAAACAAAGAATTTGCGTATAAGAAAAAAATATATTTCTTTTGCAAATGTGCAATAAAAAAGACTGTTGTTAGTTATCAATTAACTATAATTGATAATAAAACAGTCTATTTTTAAAATTATTTTTGAAATTTTCTTGTAATTGTACTTGGATTAACATTTAAAAGTTTAGCTACTTTACTCTTTGAATTTCCTTTTTCTATTAAAAAGTTAATTACATCTTTTTGAAATTGTTCAGTTGCTTCTTTTAATCCCATCCTTGTATAAATTTGAAAACAACATGTACATAGAAGTTCCATTTTATCTATTTCAATTTTTTTTATAAATTCATTAGCTATATAATTAGGAAGATTTTCAACACTAATTTCATCTTCCTTACTAACAACCACTAAATGTTCAATTAAGTTTCTTATTTCTCTAATGTTTCCAGGCCAATTATATGTTTTTAAAAGTTCATATACTTCTTCAGAAATTCTTTTGTCTAAATTATATTTTTGGTTATAAAATTTTAAGAATTTCATCATTAAAGGAAAAATATCTTCTCTTCTTTCTCTAATTGGAGGAATTGTTATGTTTATTACATTTATTCTATAAAAAAGGTCTTTTCTAAACTTACCTTTTTGAATCAATTCTTCAATATTTGCATTTGAGGCAGATACAAGTCTAATATTAGTTGTTATAAATTTTTCGCCTCCAATTCTCATAAATTTTCCTGTTTCTAAGACTTTTAATAATTTGGCTTGAGTTTCTAAAGAAAGCTCTGAAATTTCATCTAAAAATAGTGTTGAGTTATTAGCAAGTTCAAAAACGCCTTTTTTTCCAGAAGATAAAGCTCCAGTAAATGCACCTTTTTCATAACCAAATAATTCAGACTCAACTAAACCTTCTGGTAAAGAACTACAGTTGATTTCAAAGAATTCATTTTTATTTCTGTTACTTAATTCATGTATCATTTTAGCTAAAAAAGTTTTACCAGTTCCTGTTTCACCTTGAAGTAAAATAGAAGTGTCAAATTTTGATGAATTTTCTATTAAATGTAAAATTTTTTCCATTTTAATATTATTAGTTATAAAATTTTCGTTATATATATCTCTTTTAATTTTTTCTATTTCTTGTTTATACTTTTCTGTTAATTCTCTAGCTTTCAATAATTCTTTTTCTAGCTTTTCTAATTCTTGCATATCTCTAACATTTGTTACAACGTATATTATATTATCATTTTCATCAAAAACTGGAGTACTCGTTACAAAAATATTTTTTCCAGATTTTAACTTTTGATTTATAGTAATTTTTTTTCTTTCTTTTATTGCTAGTAATGAAGCTGATTCATTAAAAATTCCATTTTTAACTAAAGTTTTCATATTTTTTCCAATTAAAAATTTTTTGTCAATACCAGTTATTTTCTCATAAGATTTATTAAGGAAAATAGTATTTGCACTTCCATCAGTTAGATAAATACCATCAAAAGATGACTCAACTATTAATTTAAAAACTTCGTTTATATTTTTTGTTACACCTTTCATATTCTAACTCCTTGTAAAAATGTATTTAAGTTCTACTTATATAGTAAGACATTTATATTTCAAAGTCAATGAATATACTAAAAGAGTGTATTGAATAAATAAAAAAAGAATTATAAAATATAAAAAAGAATATTTTTAAAGGAGTCTTATATGTGGTTTATTTTTGCAATTTTATCAGCAATATTTGCTGCACTAACTTCAATTTTAGCTAAAATAGGTATTGAAGGAGTTAACTCAAATTTAGCAACAGCAGTGAGAACGATTGTTGTTGTGCTTATGGCATGGCTTATGGTTTTTATAACTGGAAGTCAAAATGGACTTATGGATATAAGTAAAAAAAGTTGGATATTTTTAATTTTATCTGGACTGGCTACAGGAACTTCTTGGCTTTGTTACTATAAAGCTTTACAAATAGGAGAAGCTTCAAAAGTTGTACCTATAGATAAGCTAAGTATAGTAATAACTGTTGCTTTAGCTTTTCTATTTCTAGGAGAACAAATAACAATAAAAACTTTAATTGGGTGTAGCTTGATTGCTGTAGGAACTTTTGTTATGATTTTATAAATAAAAAATATTAAGCTAAACAAAGTAAAAATTATTGAATTAATCGGTTTCTTATGTTAGAATGATAACAATGTTTACTAAATCAAATTAATATAAATAAGGGTGATAAATCAATTATGAAAAAGAGTTATGATATGACAAAGGGAAAGATTTGGGTTACAATTTTATCCTTTTCTTTACCACTTTTAGGAGCTAGCTTAATTCAGCAACTATATAATACAGCAGATATGATTTTTGTTGGAAATTTTGTTGGAAAAGAAGCTACTGGTGCAGTTGGAGCAAGTAGTTTGTTATTTACTTGTATTATAGGCTTATTCACAGGTGTTTCAATCGGGGTTGGAGTTGCAGTTGCTCAAAAAATAGGTTCAAAAGATTATGATATGGCATCTAAAGTTTCACATACTGCCATAACATTTGGAATTTTTGGAGGAATAATTTTAACGATCTTAGGATATTTCTCTGCTGAATTTCTTTTGACGATAATGAAAACTCCAAAGGAAATAATGACTGATTCTGTAATTTATTTAAAAGTATATTTTTTAAGTATGTTACCAATGATTTTATACAATATAGGAGCAGGAATTATTCGTTCTACAGGAAACTCAAAAACACCTTTCTATATTTTAATTATAGGGGGAATAACTAATGTACTAGCTAATTACTTCTTTATAGTAATATTGAAAAAGGGTGTTTTAGGAGTAGCTATTGCAACAACTTTATCACAAACTTTAACAGCTTTAATAGTTTTAACTTACTTATTTAAAAATAAAACAATAATAAGTTTCAAAACTTCAGAATTAAAAATAGATTTTTCTTTGTTAAAACAAATTCTATATTTTGGCTTACCTGCTGGAATACAGTCAATGCTAATAACTTTTTCAAATATAATAGTTCAATATTATATCAATGGTTATGGTGGAGATGCAGTTGCAGCCTATGCGACATATTTTAAATTAGAAAACTTTATTTGGATGCCAATAGTAGCTATAGGTCAAGCAAGCATGACTTTTTCAGGTCAAAATGTTGGAGCCAATAACTATCAAAGAGTTAAGAAGGGAGCATTTATTTCTATACTTTTATCAGGAGGTTTAAGCATTTTTTTAGCCACAATAATTTTAACTTTCTCTCATACTTTTATGAGAATTTTTATTAAAAATGAAGATATTATTTATCTAGGAAGTCAAATAGCATTTACTACTTTCCCTTTCTATTGGCTTTACTCAATATTAGAAGTTTTAGGAAGTTCTTTGAGAGGAATGGGATATTCTATAGTTTCTATGTATGTGACAACTATTTGTCTATGTGCAGTTAGAATCTCATTGCTTTATTTAATTTCAAAATTTAACTTTGATTTTAAATCAGTTGCCTATGTTTATCCAATGACTTGGTTCATAACAGCTAGTATATTTATTATTGCATTTTTAAAAATTATAAATAAGAAAATAAAAAGCAATTAATCTCAAATATAATGTGTACATTTTTCATAAAATATTATATAATAAAATAATGTAAAAATAGAAATTTTATAATGGAGGAATGTAAATGAGAATTTCAGAAAAGGCATTGAACATGAAATATTCGGCAGTTAGAAAATTAGTTCCTTTAGCTACTGAAGCTGAGAGTAAAGGAGTTAAGGTTTATAGGTTGAATATAGGTCAACCTAATATAGAAACACCTGAATTATTCTTTGAAGGTTTAAGAAATATCCCAGATCATGTTATAAAGTATGCTGATTCTAGAGGAATAAAAGAACTATTAGATCAAGTAATAGAAGTTTATTCAAGAGATGGTCATGTTCTTAAAAAAGAAGATATAATTGTAACACAAGGTGGAAGTGAAGCTTTAACGATGGCAATGTTAGCTATTTGTAATCCTGATGATGAAGTTTTAGTTCCAGAACCTTTTTATTCAAATTATAAAAGCTTTATAGATATAGCAGGAGCTAAAATTGTTCCTATAGCGACAGATATAACTAATGATTTCGCATTACCTAAAAAAGAAGAAATTCAAAAATTAATAAGTCCTAGAACAAAGGCTATTTTATATTCAAATCCTTGTAATCCAACAGGAAAGGTTTACACAAAAGAAGAAGTTGAATTAATGGCAGATTTAGCAGTAGAAAATGACTTATTTATTGTTGCTGATGAGCCATATAGAGAATTTATCTATGATGACAATGACAAGCATTATTCATTATTAGATATAGAAAAAGCTAGAGAAAATACTATAATAATAGACAGTGTTTCTAAACATTATAGTGCTTGTGGAGCTAGAGTAGGATTCTTGATTTCTAGAAATGAAGAATTCATGAAGTATATTATGAAGTTTTGTCAAGCAAGACTTGCAGCACCAACTGTTGAACAATATGCAGTGGCTAATTTAATGAAAGCTCCAAAAGAGTATTTTAAAGAAATAAAGGAAATCTATAAGAGAAGAAGAGATATTATAGTAAATTCTTTAAATAAAATAGAAGGAGTAACTTGTTCAGCACCTAAGGGAGCAATATATGCTTTTGCAAAATTACCAGTTGATAGCTCAGAAGAATTTTGTAAATGGTTATTAACAGATTTTAGATATGATAACTCAACAGTTATGTTAGCACCTGGAGAAGGTTTCTATGAAACGGCAGGTTTAGGTAAACAAGAAGTTAGATTCTCTTTCTGTGTTGGTGAAGAAGATATAGAAAAAGCTATGAAAGTGCTTGAAGAAGCATTAAAAGTATATAAAAAATAAAATGAGAATTAAGGAGAAATAAAAATGAAAAAAATATTAGCAATGTTAGTACTATTATCAATAACTTCTAATGCAACAGAAGTTTTTTCGGAGTATTATGTTATGGAAAAGGTTATACCACTTTTAACAAATGCAGAAAGTTATACACTAAATGGAGAAGAAGTAAAGGTTGTAAAAGTAGATAGAAAAGTATTGAAAGCTTTAGGGACTACAAATGATCCTTTCTACTACACTAATTCTAATCAAGAAAAAAAGATGGTTAGAGTTGGAGATTATATGGTAACTCCTATAACTTTTTCTTCTATTGATTCAGCTAGTTCAAAAGAATTCAATAGTGACTTTATAAAAAAATAATTTTGGTGTATATAGATGAAAAATTTATTTGAAAATTTTAAATCGAAGGAATTTAACACGAAAAATCTAAAATTGATGGTAAAAAGAGCATATGAAAAATATAGAGGGGCTAACTCAAGTTTTTGGGTAACATCATTATCTTTTTATACAATTCTAGCGATAGTTCCAATATTAGCTATCTTAGTTAGTTTGGGAAGTTGGTTTGGAGCTAAGGATTATATAATAAATCAAATTAAGGACATAGCTCCTCTAAAAAGTGATACTTTGGAGCTATTGACTGATTTTTCAAATAATTTGTTAATGGATGCAAGAAGTAACGTATTAGCAGGAGTTGGTTTTATATTTTTGGGATCAACATTTATAAAAATGTTCTCATTAATTGAAGAATCTTTTAATGAAATTTGGCATATTAAGAAATCAAGAAGTTTAATAAGAAAAATAAGTGATTACATCTCATTTTTTATTTTTTTACCTTTAGTATTTATAACTCTAAATGGGATTTCTTTATTTTTTCTAGCTAAAATAAAAGACATAGGATTCCTTTATTATATAATAAAGAACATTCTACCTTTATTTAGTATGACAATATTTTTCACAGCAGTTTTTTTAGTTATGCCAAATACAACAGTAAAAGTATTTCCTGCACTTGTAGCTTCTATAATAGTTTCAGTTGCTTTTTTAATGTTTCAGTATATTTTTATTTTATTACAATTTTTATTAATAGGTTACAGTACAGTATATGGAAGTTTTTCTGTAATATTCATATTTATTATTTGGATAAGAATATTTTGGTTTATAGTTATTTTAGGAGTTCATATATGTTATCTAATTCAAAATGCAAATTTTGATATAAACATAGAAAATGATGCTATAAATATAAGTTTTAATTCAAAATTATATATAACTTTTAAAGTTTTGGAGGAAATGGTTAATAGATATCTTAACAATCTACCTCCTGTAAGTATAGAAGAATTAAGAAAAGTTACAACTTCATCTCCATTTTTAATAGGAAATATATTAGATGAGCTTATAAGGGGAGGCTATGTTGTTAGTAGTTTAGATTATTCTGAAAAGGTTTTCTGTCTAACTAAAAATATTGATGAGATATATTTAAAAGAAATCTATGATTTTATTGCAAATACAGGTGAAGAAATCTTTATTTTACAAGATGGAAGAATTACTGATGATGTAGAAAAAATTATAATAGATAAAGATTATAATAGAACATTAAAAAGTTTAGGAGGAGAAGGTGCGGAAAAAATTTAAAATAGGAAGGCTTCTGTCTCTCTTAATTGTACTAAGTATCACTGGATATCTTGTTTATATTAAAAGCTTTTTTGTGTTAATTACTTTTTGGTTTTTATTAATCTATATTCTATTTTCTTATGCTGTTGTTAAAAACTGGAAAAAAAAGGAATTGTTTGATAAAAGAATTAGTATAATGTTATTGATAATTCTTGCTTTTTTAATAGTATATGGACTTCAATTGTTTAGAATTCAATTTATATTGAAATCTAAATATGTCGGACTCATGAATAAACAGTTAATAAGTGTCAATAAAGAGGTTGGACAAAGAGGAGCTATCTATGATAGCAATGGAAAAAAATTAGCTTTTAATAAAAGATTGTATACTATTTCTATAAATCCATCTCTTTTAAATGATGAAAAGGTTCATGACGATATTTTAAAAGATATAACAGCTATTAAAGAAAGTGGAATAATCCCACTGAGTGAGAATATAGAAGAAGAATTATTAGAGATGGCAAAAGAAAATGTTAAATACAAGAGAATTGCCAGAAATATTGATGATGAACAAAAAAAAGAAATACTTGATTTAATCGCAAACATAGAAAGAGAAAAAGTAAAAGGTAGAGCAAAATATAGATCTGTTTTAGTTTTTGAAAGATCTATTGATAGAAAATACTATAAATCAGAAGAATATGATAAATTAGTAGGAATGGTTAAAGAAACTGAAGATACTAATGATGAAAAGATAGGAATTTCAGGTTTGGAAAAGCAATATCAAAATTATCTTGTGGAGAGAAAGAGAGATATAACTAAACTCTATGGTTTAAATAAGAAAAATACTCTAGCTCTTTCAAAAGAAACTTTATTCTCAGATTTAAATGGTAAAAATATCTATTTAACAATAGATGCAGACTTAAACTTCATTTTAAATGATGAAATAAAGGCTCAATTTAAGAATGTTAATGCCTATGAAGCATATGGACTTATTATGGATCCTAATAGTGGAAAAATTCTAGCTGTAGCTACTTTTTCAAAAGATAAAGATCTACTTAGAAATAATATATTCCAAAGTCAGTATGAACCAGGATCAATATTTAAGCCTTTAATAGTTGCAGCAGCGATGAATGAAGGTTTTATAACAGCAAATACTCAATTCAATGTTGGTGATGGTCGTATAGTAAGATATAAGAAGACAATTAGAGAAAGTAGTAGGTCAACAAGAGGAGTAATAACTACTAGAGAAGTTATTATGAAATCAAGTAACGTAGGTATGGTATTGATAAGTGATTATTTCACAAATGCTTTGTTTGAACAATACTTAAAGGATTTCGGTCTTTATGATAAAACAGGAGTAGACTTTCCAAATGAATTAAAACCATATACACTTCCTTATCAAGAATGGGATGGTCTAAAGAAAAATAATATGGCCTTTGGACAAGGTATAGCTATAACTCCTATTCAAATGATAACAGCCTTTTCTGCCGTTGTAAATGGTGGAACTCTATACAAACCATATTTGGTTGAAAAGATTACTGATGGTGAAGGTATAGTTATCAGAAGAAATACTCCTACAGTTGTAAGAAAGGTTATATCTGAAAGTGTATCAGAATCAATGAGAAGTATTCTAACAGATACAGTAGATAAGGGAACAGGTAAGATAGCACGTATAGAAGGTTATGCGGTTGGAGGAAAAACAGGAACAGCACAGTTAAGTGGAGGAAAAACAGGATATATAAGAAATGAATATCTATCTTCATTTATAGGTTTCTTCCCAGCGGATAAACCAAAATATGTTATTATGGCAATGTTTATGAGACCTCAGCCTGAAATTCAATCTAATAGATTTGGAGGAGTTGTTGCAGCTCCAGTAGTTGGAAATGTTATTAGAAGAATTATAAAAGAAGAAGAGGGCTTTGCAAAAGATATAGAAAAAATCAATGTAAACAATGAAACAGCTGGAGGTCATAAATCTAGTCTAGAAGCAGTAAATTATGAAGATGTAATGCCTGACTTAGAAGGTATGAGTCCTCAAGAAGTTTTATCTGTCTTTAAGGAAACAGATATAGATATAGAAGTTGTTGGAACAGGACTTGTAGTTGAACAAAAACCAGCAGCTGGAGATAGCTTAAAGGATGTAAAAAAAGTAAAGATAATATTGAAATAAATGTTTGAGGTGAATATGCAATACTTTGATATTTATATAGATTCGACTAAGGGAATATACACTTATTCAGATAAAAATGATGAGTTTGAAATAGGAGATAATGTAATAGTACCTTTTAGAAATATAAAGAAAACAGGTTTTATTATAAGAAAAAACTTAAAAGAAAACTTTGACTTCAAAGTATTGAATATTTCATCTAAGGTAAAAAATTCTTTAAAATTATCAGAGGAGCAAATAAAACTTATTGAATGGATAAATGATTATTATTTAGCTTCTTATGACAGTATAATAAAGGCTATGATACCAAAAAATGTAAAAATTAAATATAATAATATCTATTGTATTAATTTTGAGAAAAATAATCTTCTAATAGAAAATTCAACCAATCAAATAATTGAATATATAGTATCTTTAGCTACTATTTCATATAGCACAGCAAAGACTAAATTTAAGAAAAAAACTATAGATAGTTTAGTTGAAAAAGAATTTTTATTGATGGAAGACAATAATATTCAAGTAAAAATAGAAAAATTTCTTGATTTAAAAGCAGAAAATAAAGATGTTTTTGAATATCTATACAAGAAAACTTTTATAAAAAAAGAAAAATTAGAAGAAAAATTTAAAAGAAATGATATTAAAGAACTAGAAGAAAAAGAAATATTAAAAGTAGAAGCTAGTTTAAATGAAAAAAAAGAATATAGTTCAGAAGAAGTTGAAAAAATTCAAAAGAATAGCTCTCTTTTAAATGAAGAGCAACTAGCAGTTAAAGATAAAATTATAAATTCAGATAAGAAGTATTTTCTTTTAAAAGGAGTAACAGGTTCAGGAAAGACTGAAATATATATAGAACTTATTAAAAGTGCCTTTTTTGAAGGTTATGGAAGTATATTTTTAGTTCCTGAAATCTCATTGACTCCTCAAATAATTGAAAGATTTCAATCTGAATTCAAAAATAATATAGCTATTTTACATAGTGCTTTAAGTGATGTAGAAAGAGCTAAAGAGTGGGAAAGTATTTATACTGGTGAAAAGAAAATAGTTTTAGGAGTAAGATCGGCTATTTTTTCAGCAGTGAAAAATTTAAAGTATATTATCTTAGATGAAGAGCATGAAGCAACTTACAAACAAGATAGTAGTCCAAGATATAATGCAAAATATGTAGCTATAAAAAGATGTCTAGATGAAGGAGCAAAATTGATATTAGGTTCAGCCACTCCTTCAATAGAAAGCTACTACTATGCAAAGTCAGGAATCTATGAACTTTTAAATTTAGATAAAAGATTTGCTAATGCAGAATTACCTGATATAGAAATAGTAGATATGAAACAAGAAGATGATTTATTCTTTAGTAAAACTCTTCTTGAAGAAATAAAAAATACTCTATTAAGAGATGAACAAGTTATATTGTTACTTAATAGAAAAGGATATTCAACATATATTCAATGTAAAGATTGTGGTTATGTTGAAGAATGTGATAGTTGCTCTATAAAAATGAGCTACTATAAAAGCCTAAATAAATATAAGTGTAATTACTGTGGTAGACAGATACACTATACAGGAAAATGCTCAAAGTGTGGAAGCACAAATTTAATTCATAGTGGTAAAGGAATTGAAAGAGTAGAAGAAGAGTTAAGGAAGTATTTTGATGTTCCTATGGTAAAAGTAGATAGTGATTTATCTAAAAATAAAGATAATTTTTCTAAAATATACAAAGATTTTTTGAATAAAAAATACAGTATTTTAATAGGTACTCAAATAATAGCTAAGGGTTTACACTTTCCAGATGTAACCTTGGTTGGAGTTATAAACTCAGATATAATTTTAAACTTTCCAGATTTTAGGTCAGGAGAAAAGACATTTCAATTATTGACACAAGTTTCTGGAAGGGCAGGAAGAGCTGGTAAAAAAGGAAAGGTTATAATACAAACTTATGAGCCAGAGAATAATGTTATAAAAGACAGTAAAGAAGAAAATTACGAATTATTCTATAATAGGGAAATAAATTCAAGAAAAGTTTTTTCCTACCCACCTTTTTCAAAGATTTTGAATATAGGTTTTAGTTCTGAAGATGAGAAAAGACTTATAGAAGTTTCTAGAGAATTCTATGAGGAAATAAAAAATCAAGATATAGAACTATATGGACCTATGCCAAGTATGGTGTACAAAGTTCAAAAAAGATTTAGAATGAATATCTTTGCTAAGGGAAGTAGAGTAAAAATAGATATGTTTAAAAGATATCTTAAGAAAAAATTAGATGAATTTAATGATGGTAAAGTTAGAATAGTTGTGGATATAGATCCGATAAATTTAATGTAGGGAGATAATATGGTTTTTGAAATAAGAAAATATGGTGATGATGTTTTAAAACAAATTGCTAAAGAAGTAGAACTAAGTGAAATAAATGATGAGTTTAGAAAATTCTTAGATGATATGGTTGAAACTATGTATGAAACAGACGGTATAGGTCTTGCTGCACCACAGGTTGGAGTGAGTAAAAGAGTTTTTGTTTGTGAAGATGGAACTGGAAAAATAAGAAAGCTAATTAACCCTGTTATAGAGCCTTTGACAGAAGAAACTCAAGAATTTGAAGAAGGATGTTTATCTGTACCAGGAATATATAAAAAAGTTGAAAGACCTAAGAAAGTAATGTTAAAATATTTAAATGAAAATGGAGAAGCAGTGGAAGAAATTGCTGAAGATTTTTTGGCAGTTGTAGTTCAACATGAAAATGATCACTTAAATGGAATTTTATTTGTTGAGAAAATTTCTCCTATGGCAAAAAGACTTATTGCAAAGAAGTTAGCTAATATGAAAAAAGAAACAAAAAGGATAATGGAAGAAAATGAGTAAAAGATTGTTTTGGCTTTTAGTGATAATGTTTTTAGTTTTGATGACTTTTAATGTAATGTCTCAAATAAGGCATAATATGTCAAAGAAAAATAGTATCCAAGAGGAAATAAAAATAGTTAATAAGAAGATTGAAGAAACAAGTGCTAATATAGCTAAGTATGATAGAAAAATTGAATCTTTAGACGATGATTTTGAAAAAGAAAGAGTAGCAAGAAACATGTTCCAAATGGTAAAAGATAATGAAGTAATCTACAAGTATGTAGAAAAAGATAATAATCCAAATAATATTAAGGAGGAAAAATGAAAAGAGAACTAGCACTAGAATTTGCAAGAGTAACAGAAGCTGCAGCATTAGCAGCACATAAGTGGGTTGGTAGAGGAAAAAAAGAATCAGCTGACCAAGCAGGTGTAGATGCTATGAGGACTATGCTTAATAGACTTGCAATTGATGGAGAAATAGTTATAGGAGAAGGAGAAATAGATGAAGCTCCTATGTTATATATTGGAGAAAAAGTTGGATTAATCTATAATGAAGAAGAAAAAGATTCTGCAACTTATGTTGACCCTGTTGATATTGCTGTTGACCCTGTAGAAGGAACAAGAATGACAGCACAAGGACAACCAAATGCTATAACAGTGTTAGCAGTTGGAAAAAAAGGAAGTTTCTTAAAAGCTCCTGATATGTATATGGAAAAAATAATTGTTGGACCTGAAGCAAAAGGTCAAATAGATTTATCTAAGCCACTTGAAGATAATATTCATGCTGTTGCTAAAGCATTAAATAAAGAATTAAAAGATTTAATGATAGTTATTTTAGATAAACCAAGACATAAAGAATTGATAAAAGATTTACAAGCTATGGGAGTAAAAGTTTATGCATTACCTGATGGTGACGTTGCAGGATCAATACTTACTTGTATGATAGATTCTGATGTTGATATGCTTTATGGAATTGGTGGAGCTCCAGAAGGGGTTATATCTGCTGCTGTTATAAGAGCTCTAGGTGGAGATATGCAAGCAAGATTAAAACTTAGAAGTGAAGTTAAAGGTGCTTCTCTTGAAAATGATAAAATCTCTAAATTTGAAAAATTAAGATGTGAAGAACAAGGATTAAAAGTTGGAGAAATTTTAAAACTTGAAGATTTAGCAAAAGATGACGAAATAATTTTCTCTGCAACTGGTATCACTGGTGGAGACTTATTAGAAGGTGTAAAGAGAAAAGGAAGTATTGCTAGAACTCAAACTCTTGTAGTTAGAGGACTATCTAAAACTGTAAGATATATAAATTCTATACATAATTTAGATTTTAAAGATGAAAAAATTACTCATTTAGTTAAATAAAAAAGCAAGAAAACTTCTTTAATCTTAGATGTATACTGCATCCATAATCTTTAATAAAAGATTGAAGGTGCAGTTTTTTTATTACTCAATTAAGAAAATAAATAAAAATTAAGATAAAGAAAATTTCATCCTTTTTTAAATGTTAAGTTATTTCATTGAAAGTAAAAGAATAATATGATATATTTATAACATAACAAGTGATTATAAAAAAAGGGAGAGATTTATAATGGGAATTGAAAGTATTTTAAATTGGACATTTTATAGCGAGTGTCCTTTACCTAACGATGTAAAAAATATGCTAATTGATGGAGAAGAAGCAATATGTGCTTATAAAACAATTAGAGATGTGGCTATTTTCACAAATAAAAGATTGATAGTAAGAGATGCTCAAGGACTAACAGGAAAGAAAGTGGAAATTTATTGTTTACCTTACTCTTCAGTTAATATGTGGTCTACTGAAAATGCAGGTAAAATCTTCGACTTAAATGCCGAAGTAGAGCTTTGGACTAAAGTTGGAAAAATAAAAAT
>ERZ773018.374-NODE-374-length-27868-cov-3.553986_pt1 | contig 27868 bp, 20 predicted proteins | sample MGYA00580840_ERZ773018 | MGnify/ENA primary metagenome ERZ773018 (study PRJEB29015, sample SAMEA2738125) | human oral metagenome | biome: human oral; feature: human-associated habitat; material: saliva | place: China | collected 2256 ... | reverse complement strand
TGATTCCTTCTATTTTTCCAGCTTCCTTATAGTAGGCGATGACCTGATCAGGATCTTGAACTTTAAGGCGTATGGAGTAGGCGGTATATTTCCCTGTAGAAGAAGGTTTCTCTTCTATAGAGGCGGTAGTACCAGCAAACACGGCTCTTATAGCTGCTCTTTTTTCTTCTCCTGAAGGGAGAATAAACTTATATAGGTATTCGGCAGGGAATACAGTGGTTTTTTCTAATTCTGATTTTAGTTTGGTGTAAAATTCTTCTACTTCTTGATTTGTCATTTTTGTTAGGTATTAGTCGTTAGTGATTAGTTTGCTTTGCCGCAAAAAGTATGCCAAAAGCATCTCATACCCAATTTGTCACTTTTGAGCAATACCCAGCTGTGAGCACTTACAGGTTTTACTTTTCATTCTTCACCCACATACCCAGCTCCAAGTATTCGCTGGCTTTACTTTTCACTCTTCATTTTTCACTTTTCACTTAAAAGTATTCTATCTGTCGTTCAATAATCGTTGTGGGTTTGCCATCTTGGTATTCAAAGCGTCCTATCCAATTGCCTTTTTTATCATATTTGTCTCTATAGAGTTCTGTTTTTTGGCGGGCTAAGTCTGCATTACCACCACCTGCGGTGATATTGATACTTGCTTTGACTTCCTCTACTCTATTGGCAGGTACAGCAATACACTCTATATGGTTAGGAGTAGTACTTTGTTCTTTGATGAGTACTTCCCTTATATTATAGAATCTTGTCAAGTCTAATTTGCTTACATTACGATTTTCCTTGAGGATTACTCTTTTAAGACTTGTATTTCCTCCTGTAATGGTTGCCATAGTACCTCCTAAGGTGATTTCTTCAAGTTCAGACATACCTGTAAGATCCAAGGTAGTAGGCCCTTGAGGGAAAAGTTCCAGTTTTTTTAGCTTGGTAAAGCGTTCCAAACCTGTAAGATCTGTCACATCATTACTTATAGAATAATCTTCTCCTATGAGATCTGTTATTTTATCTACATCAGACTGAGTAAAGGGATCTTTATAGGTGCGATTTAGATAGGTAGTACCATCTATAGCTTTGAGTTTTCTAATACTATTATTAATAGCATACATAGTAGGAAAAGTATTAGTTAACTTACCTATGATCTCTTCTTTTTCTTTTAACGTAGCAGTATATTCTGCAGGTGTAAATGATTCGATATACTTAGATTCTTCTAAGACTATGATCTTGAATAGGTTAGAAAATAGATGTGCTATTTGGGTTCGTGAAAGTTTGTTTTCCTCGCTCATTGTTATCTCCTTAAGTTGGTTATTCAGAAAGAGTTATGGAGTTGAAATAAAAAGAAATACACCAAGAGTACATATGTACTCTTGGTGTATGGTTGCTATTTAGCTATAGAATATTTCCGGAAATAATGACCTCAATATAGATCTTGTATATCTAGAATCATTATATTTTCTATCGACAGAGTAATCTATAGAAAAATGGGTTTTCTCTTTATCGTCTAAAGCAAATATATGTGTATCAGGTGTTGTTTTCTCCGTATTATTTTTATTAGATAAAAAGCTAGTAATCTCTATATATTGATTTTTATCTCCTGTTTTCTCTAGTCTACGATCTATATTTCCACTGCTTGCACTCATGCTTAGGAAACAGTCATTAGGTACTGTAAAATGTATATAAAACATTGCCCTGGTTATATAATCGAATATACTAACATCAGGTTTAGCACCCCTTTTAGAACGTTCTGTTAGTTCTGGATATAAACTACTAGTTTTATTAATAGTAGCTGTATATACAGCAAGTTTTTTATCGCTACTATAATCCACATTAAAATTTAGCTCAGTATTATTAGTATTATTAGTTCTAAACTCTATTTTGTTAGACTCTAATCTATACATGTTATCGACACTATTTTTAAAATAATCATATGGAAAACCTATTTTAATTTTATCTATTTTAACCATTGATGTATCCGTATTTAAAGGTGTATTACTATCAAGAACATCATTAAGATAAATCATTATTTTAAACGTTATAGAATCATCATTACCTCTAATTATTTTTGCGCCAACTGTTATATAGTTAGTTATGCTATCAGTATTATCCGGTAACAACTCGAAGAATGGTAATACTTTATCTGGCGTTATCTTATTATACATGGTAGTTAATTTATTTACTAACTCTGTGCTATATTTGTCTTCATGCGCTAATTTAAAATAATCCGGATTTATAATATCTCCCAACGCACCGCCTATCATACTTAATCTACCTGGTTTAGCATATTTATTTACTGCTACGCTACTGCATCTTTTACCCATTGATAATGATAAATACTCTGTTAAATCCGTTTTAGTTGGCATAGTTAACCTGTATTTATTGCTTTCTGCTTTTTTATCTATAGATACGAGTGGTAATGCTGTTCTTGTAGAATTAACAGTATAAAGACAATTCCATTTATTCGTATCTATTTCGTCTAACGTAGCTATAGGTATATTAGGTATAAAGAAAATTCTATCTCTCCAATAGAATACATACCACTCCGTCAGTTCTGATTCTATTATTCGAGTATTAGTAGGAGATAACCCTAACAATGTACGTATTTCGGAAAGTGATTTAAACTTATCAGTAGGTACAGTTGTTAAATATCCTTCATTATTTAATGTGTTAAGTTTATACGGTAAATTACCAAATTGTAAATATCCTATCGTATCTATTATAGCTTGACCGTATTCGTTTTGAGTAGGATGATACATATGCACTATAGGATAATGATTCTGCTCTCGTGATTCTATAGTATTTATATCAAATACAGCGTTTTTAAACCTATGTTTAAAGATAATTTTATTAGAATTAAACCAATAGACATTTTTATTTAGTATATCAGAATTATAATAATAATTAGTAGTTTTGTCTATAAGTTTAGTAACTGTGTAACATATAACGCATTGTGTAATAGGTACTTCTTTTTCTTCGTATGTTATATCACCTACGTTAATATCTTTAATTTTCAACGCTTTAACATTTTTAGTTAAATCTATATTATCTTGCATATAGTAAAGATAGGTGTTCTTTAAACCATTGACAACCGCGCGAGTTTCATTAGTTGCATTTACTGCGCCTTTTATCATAAGTTTAACTTCTAGTTTTGTAGCAAAACGCACATGAGTATACTGCCCGTCTGTTGTAAATAACATACCTGTATAGTTATTAAGATAATGAAAATATTTATCTAAATTTTGAATATCCGTAGTATTTAAAGCAGTTTTATTCGTTTCAACCTCTACGTTACAAATAAATCTAGTATTAGGACTGAATATTTTAGTTTGTAATACTGGTATACTAGTGTTATGCAATAAATGTTGATGCGTTAACATAATACTATCGCCATAATATTTTTCATACCAGATCTTTACGCCTGGGATAATATCATCACGACCATCATTCGTATTATGAACATATTTAATAGTGTCGTTAAACGATTGATTAGATGTTGTGGGGTCACTATACGAATAACCACGAACATTAATATTTTTTAAAACTGCCCTAAGATTAGTAAAACTGGTAATACCAGTAAAATTGCTATCTGGTATAGTATATAAATTATTATTACTACTATTTATACGTCCATTAACTGCTCTAAATATCGGTCTATAGTTTACATGCGCAGTCTGATATACAACACTATCTTCCCAATCGCTAGGTACATGATAGTCGTTTGGATTATAAGAGTAATCTGGAATATTTATTTCTCCTATAAAAAATTTTTCTTTATCGAGACTTTGAGATAATATATAAGTATCGTTAGGTTTTGTAACAATACGACTTCTAAAATATTTACCAGTGGTAAACTCAGTTGTCGAGACACTATGAATTTCTCGTGGTTTATATTCTGATGGATATATCCCAATTCCGCTATTTATAACTTTTTCTATACCAGATGTGGTTCTTAATTTTACGCTATAATGTGGAAAATCCGCGGTTTCACCAACATTATTTTTATCTGTACCTGCAGGTATTCTACTTTCTGCTCTCGTACTATAATATCCTAATTTTGATAGCTCACTAGTTGTTTTCATTTCAGTACTTACTATAGTTTCTGTCGTGCTCTTTACACCACCTTCATGTACCTCAAAACCTTCTAGTACAGGTGTATAATCTGGGGTATAAGTATTTAATCCAATACCCATATCACCTTTAATATAACCATCTATTATATCTATACCCCTATGATAATAATTAGCTTGTCCTTCAGTACTACTTAACAGACCATCTCTACTATGGAATATTACACCTACTTTATAGTTCGTAGTACCTTGCAATAACCCAGTAGGTAATGTTATCTCAGTTAGGTTAGTAGTATTCTTCTCAGACTTCCATAACGTATCACCAGTGTTACTATATAATATCCAAGTAGTAGAACCATGTGATTTCTCAGGTTTACCAGGTATAGTTCTATCAGGGTTATTAACCTTAATAAGTATAGTATTACCTTTAGACTCTACTATTACATTCGGTCTAGGAAGGAATATATCGGCACTCTTGAACTCTATGCTCTTACTATACTTACCGAAGTTAGTGTTATATACTACCGTAGCTCTATAGTTAGTATTATAGTCTAACCCATTATAACGATTCTTCAATAGGTCACTACTATCTACACTCTTAACCTTAACAGGATTTAATCCTTCTTGTAGTTTCCATAACTCCCATGTAGCATTCGTAACTGTTATCCAACTTAAATCTTCTCCACTATGCGCTGTTATACTTACTAATGGTGTTAAACTATCAGTATGCCCAGCAACAGACATATCTCCTAACTCTATCTTAGGTTTATACTCAAATGGAGCACTGGTGCTATAGTTTAGTATAGTTTTTTCTCCTACTACTCTACCTTTAGCAGATAGTTTCAACGTAGGGTTAACAGCTTCTAAGTTAGGGAACCATTTTAACCAAGACTCTACTGGAGTCATAGTGTATATAAGATCTTGACCATACTTACTATCTAGATCTTTATCTAACCTTACTTCTAGCGCTACTTTCTTCTCATAGTTCTGAACAGTCCATGTTAGGTACAATAGTTTCTCAGCTGTAGCTAACTGAACTTTATCCATCTTAAGTTCTACTCCACCATCTGATAACCTAGTTAACGTTATTTTCTTATTAAGGTTATCTATAGTCTCTACTGGTGTTCTAAATGTTAATACTGCTTTAGCAGAACTAGCTTTAGCACCTTTATAAACAGCAGTTACTGTATAACTACTATCAGGTTCTAATACTCCTGTTAAGTTAAGAGTAGTAAGATCTCTACTATTAGGTTCTGTATATACTACAGCGTCAGTAGCATTCTTAACTTCCCATGCTGTAAACTTATGTTCGTCAGTACCACTGTTAACAACGAATGGAGTACCTACAATAAGGTATTTATTATTATCACTATTGAAACTTAATGTAGGTGTTTTGATACTAGACTCTGGAGTCTTATATACACCTAGAGCCTTTCTAGTCCTACTGAATACTGGATGATCAGTATGGTATGTTAATACGAACTTATATTCAGTATCAGAGTCTAATAGACCTGCTTCTACTTTATACTCTGTTAGTTTGTGTTATAGATTTTATTAGTTTATTATCTCTAACACGATAGATCTCCCAACTAGAGCTAACATGGTTAATACCAGTAGCATCTCCATATAGAGCAAATGGTGAACCTTTAACAGTTGGAGTTACTCCATCCTCAAGAACAGATAATGTAGGTATCTTAACACCACCAGTAGGTGTTGTAAACTCTAATGCATCTGAGTAAGGAGAACAAACATCTTCTGATATGAACCTATATTTTACATATACAGGTACTGATGGTCTGTTAACTGCTGGATACCAACCATCTCTAAAAAGACTATCTGACGTGCTATCTAAGATAATACTAAAGTCAGGTTGTTCAGAAGCTACCCATTCAGTAGCAGTATGCTCTCCTACGAATGTATCAGAAGTTCTATAACTAGCTATAGGTAGTAAACTACTATAAGCTTCTGGATGCTCTAATGGAGTCTCTGTTATATCTGGTTTAAGTATTTGAGAAGCTGAAAATCTTCCACCTCTATTTAATATATCCTGTAGTGTTGTATCTGTTATAAGTGTACCGGATTTATCTGGTATTTTAACATCTATATCTTTCGTGGTAGTACCAGTACGGATAGACTTAAAATATAAAGAACTTTGGTCGTGTATACGTAGTTCTGCCATGACTTGATCTCCTTATTAAAAATTTTAACAAAATAGCCTAATATCCTAGTATATTAGGCCTTTAGTTCAAAAAACTGAAGACTTAGAGAGTACCACTATGTAGTACTCTCTAAGCTCTTAAACTTTTAAAACATAGTATTCAGCTGTGCTGTTCTATTAGATAAGTTAATGTTAATATACTTATCTATTATCTTGTTATTCGTCAGCATCTTAAACATCTGCATGTATTTACTAAACATGCTTGTAGGTTCGTTTAGTGGTACTGACGTATATAAACCTACCTCTGATTGACTATTGCGTTTCTTTATCTCTTCTGCTATATCGAATCCTGTAAACTCTATATAATCATCTTCCATCTTAATGATACTATCTGATAGTATCAGATCTAATAGAGCTTTATCAATATGATTGTTAAGTAGATATTTATAAGCTATTAAGTTAGCATATCTTCCAGAACATATAACTATCTTATAAGTATTCATTATGTCCTTACGATATTCTGTCTCAATGGTTTTAAAATCCATTTCTAGTAACTTAAGAGTAGTAGGTATATCATTAACGACTAAAAGTGTTTTGTTACCTTTACTATTAAGTATGATAGGGTCACCTACATCTTTAAGATCTATCTTCTTAAGACGATCTATCTTATTAGGTAATAACTCTATATCTTGTACTGGATCTGGATCAACAACCTCTGTGTTACTAGTATCTTCTTTTTTACTAGTAACTTTATCACATAGCATTTTCATCAACTTTAACATAGACATCATCCTGTAAATGGTATTGCGCTAAATATTATTTTAAGTAGCTTAAGAACAGCATCACCTGCCGCGTTATCTATAATATACATTCCCCAGAAACCTACCATTACTAAGAATCCTAATATTCCGAAGAATGCATACTTTATTCTCTTTAACCCTGCTAACTCTTTAGATTGTTTTTCTATTATAGTATACATAGCACCCATAGTGTCTCTATGCTTTTTATCCATCTCTTTGATATGGTTAATAATAGTTCTAGTAGATGTTGCTTGTTCGTACTGTAGTACTTGTCTAAAAGAACTATCATTACTTTCTTTAAGTAGGATGTATTGGTATAAGGATGGATCCTTCTCTAATAGATGTTGTACTTTATCTAAAGTTTCATTAGTATTAGAAGGGGTGTGTAATGTAACTGAGAATCTTGAATCTACTCTGTTTAATAGATCGTCTAGTGATTCTGACATATGTTATAACCCCTTTCTTTTTAACAAATTTTAAAAAACTTATAACATACTATCTAAATGTATTAAATATAATATGTTTCCAATTATTCTCAATATCATACTTTAACATAACTAGATAAATCGTGTTACGTTTAACTTTATCCATAGGCATACTGAATGTATATGGAGTAGTTGTTAAACTAACATCTTTCTCGAATGCAGTATTACCTCTACCGTTACTGAATGCTTGTAACTTTATAGTTACTTTAGTAGCATTCTTATAAGGAGAGATATTACACTCTATAGAAGGACTTACGAAATCTGCATTCATTATAGCTTTAGATACTCTTATAACATTAGCATCTGAAGATTTAGCGTTAACGAATATTGTCTTAGTAGCTATTTGACTTGTATCTCCAGAGCTAGCATGGAATACTGCTTTGATACGATACACTTTACTATTATCTAAGATAATATCATTAACTAATATCTTATCTTTAGAGATTTCATTCAGTAAGTTCTTCCATATTACTTTACCATCTAGAGTTTCTATCCAATAAGAAGTAGCTGCGTGTGTAGCATCTCCTATGGCTGCAAACTCTTTACAGATGATATAGAATCCTGTAGGTATATGGTCATTGACTATAGAGTCAGTAGTTATATCAGGAGAGTTAACTCTTGAAGGTAAATCTGATTGGTTCTCTAAGTCGTCAAATGCTTTATGGGTCCATACATCTAGGTTCGTCCACTTATGAGCTCCTTTATTCGTAAAGACTTGAGCTCTAGCGTAATACTTAGTACCTGGGTTCAAAGTCATCTCTACGAAGATAGAGGATTTATTAACCCTATCCTCGTAAGATGAAAATATGATTTTACTTCTTTCAAAGTTCTTAGCAGTTGAAATTTCCCAGTTAGTATATATCCAGTCAACATTTCTAGTTTGATCAATATTCTTTAGCCGTAGCACTAACATACTCATCGTTATTACCACCTTATAGTTTAGTTTTTATAGTGTCAGCCATAACGTAAAGTATGGTACAGCTGATGGTTATGATTTATTTTTCTTTATTAGCTTTTGATAAGTAGCTTTGATAAGCTTAAATAAACTAATAACCCATGATTTACATTTTAAGTAAACGATAGAGTTAGTTATAGCATGTATCAAGCTTCTAAATCTAATATAAAGAGAGTACCTTCTTAGTTTAACTTCCTCATCTTTAGTAAATACATCATATAGATCCTGAGGAGAATACTCAGATGGTGTATACCCAAAGAGTTTAGGATAACCTAAGAGAGTTAAGATATCTGCTATAAGCTCTGAACAGAACCAACTCTTGTTATAAAGAGAGATACCGAATACTTGGTTCCATACTAGACCCATAGTATCATAACGTGGAGATACTTGCTTCTTAATATACTCCCATATGTTATTATAAGTCTCTTCCGATATAGTTATAGCAGGTAGTTCTAGATACTCATACTTCGTATGGTCTAAAGGTTTAAGGTTCTTAACATAGATACCTTCATCTGGAGTAGCGGAGATCCAATGATCCCCGAGTATAAGCTCTACATGGTAGTACTTAGACTTGCACCACCAGTTGATGATCTTAGCTACTTTACCAGAATCTTCTGTATATGGACGTAATGCCAATATAGGTTTTACTTCTATTAACTTACTCATCGTCTTAGCCTTTCATTATTGCATCTAATGCAAGATCGTAACATTCGTTAAAGATCTTAGCTAAATCAGCATACTCTATAGTAGTAGTTGTTTTACCAGTAATATGGTCTACTTCTGTTTTAACAGTTCTACCTACTCTATCGTATTTACTAGTAGCTTCAAACTTAACTAGTTCTTCTACTGGTAGTTTAGCTAATTCTACGTAAGTTAAAGACTCAGCACTGAAGCATGCTTGTATATGTCCTGCTATAAGTTTAGCTAACTGACATATTTGTTCATAGTTTAGTTTAGCAAACTCGTTATCATAGTCTTTCCAATCGTACATACGTTCGCATTTACCAGTCGCAACTACATCTAATAGACCTAATGTAACATAACCTGTTATGTTCTCTTTAGCTAAGGAATCTGAATCAAATTTTCTACCGAATAGTTGTACTCCACCTATAGATTTAGCATCTCTTATTTTCTTAGTAGAATCTTTAAGTTCATCTACTAGAAACTTAACAGTTTCATCTTTAGCTTTAAGAGCTAGTTCGTTAAGTTTAGGATCCTGGTTAGTTAATATACCATATCTTACGTATGTAGTAAAATCTGATATATAGTTATCAGGATGATCTATGTTAAACTCGTTAACTTCTTCTAGTCGTTTAGTTTGTTCTACTGTAGGAACTATCTCTTCTATCTGTAAGTCTGTAAAACGATCTGGATAAGTATTTACCATAAGGACGACATCGTCCTTATTATCGGTAAATATCTCTCTAGATACATTATCTGGTTTAACTGTGTAACTACCTCTATACTTATAAAAACTAAAAGTATTCTCTGTGTATTTTAACATACTATTGTTCTCCTTATATCTTAAATACTAAAATTAGTAGTATCTTCTAATACTAATCTTACACCATGGTCATTTCTAGCAACTGATTTATCTACGTAGTAAACAGACTCTAGTTTAGTACCACCTCTTGAAACAACTTCATTATCATTAACAGTAGATAGTACGAAATCATGACATCCATTACCAGAGTAGTGTTCAAATACTCCTAAGTTGATATTATCTAATGTATCCCAGTTTTTACCGATTTGGAAACCACCATGGAAGTTATTAATATCAACGCTTAGTGGAATATGGTTAGCTACACGGTATACAAGCTCATTCCACTCTGAGTATCTAAACAAGTTAGCATTAGCTACTAGTTTATCATTCGGTAGATCTTCTATAGGACCTAGATCCATATAAGAAGGACCACCTCTTAACATCCTAACATTATATGTTAAGTTATCACCTAGTGTCGTAACTTTCCTATTAGTATAACCATTAAGTTTTACATCAGGTCCATATACGATACCTAAGTTAACAAGATAATCAAACTCTATACCATATGCTATAGAAGCACGGTTAACTAATATACGTTTACCATGGTTCCAGAATGCTAAGTAACCAAAGTCTAAGTTAATCCTAGTGCCTTTATCAATACCTAGAGTAGTATAGATATTGAAACGGTCTATAGTGTTAGTAACTATACCAAAATAACCAGTATCAGTATAGCGATCATACTGTAATGATGGGTATTTTCTCTTAGCGAATATCCATGGTTCTTCATATGGAGAAATATATTCTAACACTAGTCTTAAACCTTTATTACGTTTATTACCACGTTCGAATCCATGTGTTTGTGAACCACTATTATAGACACCATCAGTAGCATTACCAGCATCTGCTAACCAGCAAGGTTCATCTACATCTATGTTAACTATATTAGTAGTATCTACTACTTGTTTAAATCTTTGTAGTTCTGCTATCTCTTCTATAGTAAGTAATCTTAACCAGTATAAACGTTCTCCTATACGTATAGTACGTCCTTGCCCTGTAAGACCAGCTAATGCAAGATCGTTATAAGAGATATTAGTTAACTCTGGGTTAGTATAGACATAAAGTATCTTAGATTTTACCATAAACTTAGTTAATAAACTATCTCCAGTAGCTAATGTACCTTTAGTAATACTATCTGAAGTTAATCTAGTTTTGTTATTATCTGTTATTCCTGGTAGAAAACCTATATTCTTAAGTAACCATTTATAAGTAGGTAAGTTATTACGATCATCCTCTTCCCAGTATACGATATTATTATCGTTAGCCTTACCAGGTACTCTATTCTTATTAAGATGTACGTTATTACCTAACGAAGCATAAGAAGAAGTATCTAATGCTCTCCATAATCTATTTTCGTATAGTACTTGAGAATCTACTCCATATTCTGTATAACCATTCCAATCTCCTAAGTAGTTCCTAGTACCGTTAAGATCGTTAATACCATATGTTCCATAATACTTAGTAGTATCGTTACTACTATCATCTCCTAGTAGTACTGTTGGTAACCCATCATCTGGCATCTCTATAAATCTAGTTCTAGTCTTGAAGTTAACTACTGCTGGGTCACTAGCTCCGAAGTTCTCTCCATGATAGATAACCGTTAGTTTATACTCTGTGTTAGTAGTAAGAACATTATCTGTTAACGCTAAGTAAGTAAGATCTGTAGTACTCTCTTCGTTATATACTATATCTCCTGTATTAACAGCTTCTATCTTCCAAGTAGTTTTCTTATGTGTATCAGTATCTAAGTTAGTAGCGAATGGTGTTCCTGTTATAGCTGGAAATCTAGGTACGTTCTCAAACTCTCCAGAGATATGAACTACAGGTATCTTAACGAATACGTTAGGAGTGTTAATATAAGCGGCTTCACTTACAGGAGAGTTATAACTCTGACCTAAGATCTTAGCTGTTACTTTATAACGAGTATTACGTTTAATACCATCATCCCTAGTAAGCTTTAATGTTTTCTTACTCCATGGTAGTTGTTTATTCTGTACGATATGGTTAACTACTGTTTCAGTAGCTGGTAGTAATGGATCTGAAGATGGTATAACTTCTACTTCATATACGTTCCATACGACATGAGTAGCTAAGTCACTATCTCCTACTACTTGATAATCACTAACATCTGCAGTTATAACTAACCCTAAGTTACTTAATGTAACTACTGGTTGTCTTACTACTATATTTAATGTTTTAAAAGCTTCTTCTACCCATGGGCTATTGTACTTATGTCCTAAGTATCTAGCTCTTAGTTTATAGTTAGTATTAACTTCTAAGTATCTACGTTCTATAACAAGAAATGTATCAGAATCTTCTTTAGTCCACTCTTGTATCAGATTATCCACACCAGTATTAGCATGGTTATAAAGTAACCACTGAGTACCACGCATAGTATCATTACTCTTAATAGTTCTAAACGGACTTAACCTACCAGTAGGTTCCATACCTCTAGTAGTAACAGTTAAGATAGGTGGTTCTATACCTATGTAAGGCATACTGATAGTTAATACAGAAGTATCTGATGGTCCGAATTTATTACCGTTAGCTATAACAGATACTGAATATCTAGTAGATGGTTCTAATACGTTATCTGGTATACGATAAGTATAGTCAGTAACTTCTGCTGTATGTACAACATGCTGTGGACTATCAGTCTGGTTAATAACTACTATCCTAAAGTTCTTAAGAGTATCAGAACCTTCGTAAGTCTCTATAGACTCTATGTTAACAGTTACTACACCATCATTACCAGATACTAGTTTAAACCTAGGTGGTTTTACTTTATAGTTACCTGTTTGAAATACTATTTTACCTTTGGCAGTAGCATAACGATTACCTTTATACTCTACAGTAACTAAGTAGTTAGTATTAGCAGTTAGCTTAACTTCTTGGTTAGTGGTAGTATCTGTTATAGGAAATGTTAATTTATACTTATTAGGATCAGAAGCTTGCTTAACTACTTTAGCATCTGGTATATAATCTTGTTCTAATAGACCATTAACATATTCACTATCAACTGTTTTACCATCTGGTATCTTCTTAAGAGTCCATGTTACGCGATCTAATGGATCATCTGCTTCTGTACCTATGAACTCTGGTGCTAGTTTATAAGGTGTTGAATCAAATGTAGGTTGTAACTCATTAGCTACCATAGTTAATCTTGGTACTTCTACTTTAAAAGAAGGGAAATTGACTTTAACAGGTTGTGTAAATGGGCTAGCATGCGGGTAGCTTATATATCTAGCACGTACGTAGTAATAACCAGAACCAACGTAGATACTGCTAGGACGAAACTTACTAAAGTCTCCACCTGGCACATCTTGTTCTCTAGCACGTATTCTATATACTATGCTAGTAAACTCTCTATCAGAAGCTACTTGCCATTCTACACTATCTACAGCACCTGTAAAGTTAGCATTAGGTTGGTAAGGGGTTAGTTCAAAAACAGTAGTGTTAGTAACTAAATCTCCGTTCCTAGGAGAAGTTATAGCTGGATAGCCCATAAGGAATGGAGTTCTGATTCTAGATATATAGTCATAAACAGTAACATCACTAAGTAACGTAGCGTCTTCTGTATCTACAAGATCTAGTTGTACATTTTGGGTTAATGTATTTTCTCCAAACTTCAAGGTAGTCGTACTATCATGTTTTCTGTTATGCGAAACAATATTTGCTAACATACAAAAACTCCTTGTAAATTTAAGTTAAAAAGTAACGGATAGTATAGAAATACCTTCCATTCAACGAAGCGACAGCCCTGTTGTACAGTACCAAACGAATAAAAAGTATAGGTAGGAACCGACATGGTTCCTACCTATACGAATATCATTTTTTAGGAGCGTAAGCAAACTGAAAAAATTAGTAAAAGATTTGCTTACTCATATTAATGTTAGTTAGTATACATTACTGTACACGTCTCTCAAAATGAGGTGTGTCTATAAAACTTTTATAGAACATACCAGCTTGATTTAGTGGGTCTAGACTACACCAGTAATCTCCGAACATTCTAAGATCATCTACTGATTGTAACCAGTTACCATCTTTAAAGATAAATAAGTCTACAGCACATTTAACTAGATGGTTACTTTTACTTGTTTTAGATTTACCAGTCTTAAGATAGATCTCTTGCATCTCAGGAGTTCTTAGTAGCTCACCACCACGTACTTCATATCCATTCTCGTGGATGAATATAAGTAGTTTAGAAAAGTCTCGCATAAAGGCTTCTTGATGTTGTCCTAATGTCATAGTTCTTCCTTATGTTAAAATCATAACCCAAATGCATCTTCCTCTAGTTCTTCTACATTAACTTCTTCTATATTTTCGTCGTTGATGTTCTCTAATATAGGAGCTCTATATGGGAATGGTAGAGCAAAGTACAGTAGGTTATCATCGATAATTCCTACACCTCTGTGTTTACCACGATTAACAGTAAGATGCCATTTCTTATTAATCTTAGCTTTATAGATATAGATCTCATAGTCGACAACTTGGTCTATCTGTTTAGAGCCTTCTGTATATCCTTTACCAGCTACTTCTTTAACAAATAATGAATCTTGTATACCATTACGTATAAGCGCTTTAGACTCGGTGGAAAGTTGGTGGGCTATTGCGCAGCTAATCTGCTTAGAAGAGTTAAAGTTTCTAACTCTACGGAACATATCTCTTAACGCTGTTCCTGTTGGTCCGCTATTATCGCAACCTGTTGTTGGTAAGATTGCAAGATAGTCTATAACGTAAAACTGAAGTTCATAACCATTTGCTTCTAGTTGGTTAACTAAACTAAAAATGTTTTGATATGTCCAAACACTAGGATCTGCTCTTACCAAGAAGATCTCATAACCATTTTGACCTAAGCGTTTAATAACATATTCCTGGATTTGTTCTGTAGAGAGACTTTTAATATCCGCTGTATCCTCAGGAAGTTTTCTATTCTCGTGGTAGTAAAGATAAGTATACATAAACTCTAATGTATCAATAGTTTCATCTTCGAAACTTAGATATAAAAGAGCTGGTTTCTTTTTAGGGTCTTTAAGTCGCGGTTGATTATACCTTGCTATCTGCATAAACACTGATTTAAGAAAACCTGATTTATAGTTATGTTGTAACGAACACACTATACCTGTCTGTGCTTTGTGAAACCCACCTTGTAGCATGTTATTAAGCTGTACCCATCCTGTTTTAAGTATACCACCTTCGCCTTTATTTTCTTTAAGACTTTTAACGATATTCTCCATATCATCTTTAGAAGATAACTGTACTGTATTTAATATACCAGCATCTTTAGTACTAGTCTTATTACATAATGATTCTAACTCTGGTAGTATCTCTAAGATATCATCTGCTACTGATTTCTTAATGTTACCATTATTAAGGTTATACGTTAACAGATTAAGTTTTTGTATAGCTGTAGCCGATTTATAATATTGTGTTAACTTATTAACCATAGATGTTACAGAACGTTTCATTCCACCATCTGTCATCTCTGCTGCTAACTGGTCATGTGCTGTATCGTAATATAATGTATTAGTACGAAATATTACTTTAAGTTCTCCTAGGAGATTAAGTTTATCATCATATGCTTCTGGGTTAGCTATCATCCTATTAAGAAGTTCCATTAGAGGGTTTTCAGGGTTATTAAAATCACTATCTAATAGTTCTTTTCTCTTAGGTTTAGTAACTGCTAATATACTCTTAACAAGATTTCTACTATCATATGTTCCATCTTTAGTTATCTCACGTTCTCTAAACAGTAACACAATACAAGTTATTAATATATCAATTTTATTCATTATTTTCCTTCTAACAGTATTATCATTATTTAAAACTCTACATCCAAACTCTATATTGTATTTTTAATAAAGATCATAAGCTAGATATGGCTGTTGTGTGATTTTTTAACCTATATATAAGGAGTACTTGATGCAGTTTACAACAGCTAGAGAGAATACTAGTAAAACTAATAAAGTAGTATTATTTGTTCCTAGCTACTTAGTAGGAACAGATACCAAACCAGAGATGAAATACCTAGATCTACTAGATCATTATTTCTATACGAAACTAAACGATATAGAGAGCTATCCTGTTTTATCTAGTATACCAGCTATAGAACCTATGGATAATAAAGTTAACCCATATGAAGATCCTAGTAATGTTAAAATACTAACCTATGGTCTTAAAGAGTTACATATTAGCGATAGCGATATAGAGAAACTATTAGTAACAGATGGTTATATTAAGAAAGTCTTAGGTATGGCTGGTGGTAATATGGTAAGACAAGATGAGAAGATATTAGAAGTAGAAAATAACGTTATACTTAAGTCTCTAACTATTGAAAATCGACTAGACCATACGTATATAACGGATGTTATAATGAGTAATACCGAGAAACCTTATGGTATTTACGTTACTAAGAATATTTTGTTCGTAGTAATGTATAAAGGGTTTGGTAACCTACTCTTAAGTAACTATGAACTATTTAATAGGTTCGTACTTTCTGATATAGTTAGAGAATATCAGCGTACATTTGGAACCCAAGAGTTACATAGTAGTTCGTTATTTAATGTCTATTTGAAAACACTAGATAGAAGTATCTGTAGCTAGGATACCATTATTCTATTATAGTCAGGATCATTGTTATACACGAGGAATACAAACGAGGAATATACAAAATAAATAACCTTATAAAGGAACACATATGAGTATGGAAAAAAACCAAATCGCTGGTCTTTTCAAAGCCCTTATTGCTTCTGAGAAGCTTTATAAATCACTAGACAAAAATTCAGTTGCTACTTATAGCTTCAACTCTGAGAGTCTTAGCAAAGCAGATCTAGAGAGTGCTAAAAAGAGCTATGATAGCCTAGAGGCTAATCTTAGTGCTACATTGGATAGCGTTAACCTAGAAGAGCTTGGTGGTGTTAAACTAACTCCAGTACAAAAAGCTGCTGCTATTCAAGCTGCTATCATGACTTCTAACCCAACTGCTTTCTCTAAAGCTTTGAATAAATCTTACGATAGCTTGACACCTGCTGATAAAGAAGGTATCAACCTAGAGTCTGCTAACACAAGTCTTGACTTCGGTAGTGCTCTTAAAGAGATCAGCATGAACCTTGAGTCATTCGATGGTCAGCAACTACAATCTGTATACTATACAACTATCGTACTAGCTGTTGCATCTTCTAAACAAGATGAGTTTGCAGAGGCATTCTTCCCATTGATCGTTATGTCTCCAGCTGATGCATTCTACGAGGTTAAAGTACCAGTAGATAACTTTATTAAAGAGTTCAGACACGTTACTCCACGTGGTATCGATGTTGATATGCAAGCTAAACCTATCTTGAAGAACCTATTCAACAACGAGCTACTTGGAGAGAACAGACTAAGATTGAAACCATTCATCGAGAATGATACTGACAAAGTAGCATTGGTACATGATGCTAAATTTGGTGTTGTTATCAACGGAGAGACTTTCAACTCAGCTCCTTATAAAATGGGTGCTAACATTGATATCTTTGGTGTAACTAATACTGCTGCTGATCTAGCTCGTGGTAACGCTACTGATATGACAGATGCGCTAGACCGCGCTATGAGCATTACTAACCTATACCTAGGATTTAAGAATGCTGCTAATAAAGAGCTACAATATAAACTAAATCTAGCGCATATGCCTAGAACAGCATTCCAACTACCTGCAGAAGGACATAATAAAGAGCTTACTCTTAACTTCAACGGTAAATTCATTTTGAATACTAAGAATGCTAAAGACTTCCAAGATAAAGAGAATACTGATAATGCTCTATTCGGTTCTACTATTGCAGGTGGTACAGAGTATAAAGTAGAAGTAGAACTAGCTGTTACTGGTACTGTAAGAACTGATAAAGGTACTATTAAACTTAACTCTACATCTCTAGATCTAGTATCTATTACTAAAGTATCTGATAGTACTGCAGTTACTGATCTTAAAACTGGCGATGGTCTAGCTATCGTTCAACAGCTTGCTAAGATCGCTGTTGCTGGTTATGACCTAGATGTTGCTGTTACTAATAGTAACTTTAGAAAGAGAAGTATTCTACTACAATCAGAATCTCTAAGATATAGACACATCTGCGAGTTCAGAAGTGGCTTCAATATTCTTAAACCTATTTTCGATCTAACAGGTAATGATAACGATGCTATCGCTGTAACTGTAGAGAAACAATCTCTAGCTGTAAGTGCCGCTATGAGTATTTCTGCTGTTAATACTCTTGATAGCTTTGTAAAATACCTAGGTGATCTAAAAGCTGGTGGTGCACTTGATCGTGCTCTAACTAAGACACAAGCTGACCAAGTCTTCTATCCGTTCTTCCATAAAGAGAACTTGAAGATTAAAGACAATGTTGATAGCCTAAGAAGCTACGAGAGAATCCAAGATATCGCTGCTGGTATTTTGAACAACATCGCAGACGTTGTTACTGTTATGGGTGTTGAGTCTAACTATACTAACGTATATGAGAAACTACGCCCTGGTAAACGTAAAACAGTTGTTATCGGTACTGAGCCACATATCGCTAGATACCTAGGACAACAGCTACAACCATCTGTTAACGCATCTGTTAGCTCTAACACATTTAACCTAACATTTGATACAGACGCTGTTATCGTAACAACATGCAACCCTATTATGAAAGATAGAATCATCGTAGCGTTCACAGACTTCGAGAACCCAGATAGAAATACAGCTCCTGACCTAATGAGCTTCGGTTTCGGTCTATACACACCACCGTTCAACCGTGAGGTTCAAATCTCTAGAGGTGGACAGACAGCTATTAAAGAGCTTCATATCGAACCTCGCTATAGCTTCATCCCTTCAATGCCAGTAGTTGCTGAGTTCGAGATCGAGGGTCTAAGCGAAGCTATTAAGAAAAACGTACGCCACTACAAAGTAGTGCTATAACCTTAATAGTTATCTTAAGATATACATACATATTACAGTACAGAGAGTTCATACTCTCTGTACTGTGTATTTTTTATTTTACATTAGTTAGATATTACGTACTTGACATAGTCAAGTACTAAGGATCTATTTGATTTTATATCAAATAGATATTCTTTACTTAGTAGGAAAATAAAAATACTAAGGAAAATGATATGGTAGTAATAAAATCTATCGACGATGTAGTAGAAAAGACAGAAGAAGACTTATACCAAATGACAGAGGAGAAGATTTGTAAAGACTATGATAACACTAAAGTCTATACATTAACTTCTATTGGTATAACAGTAGAAGAGTTCGAGAGATGCGATCGTAACACTATGATGTTTATTCACATCTTAGCACCTATAGTTAAAGCTTATAAAGCAACTGATGTTGAGATTAAAACAGTAGAAGGCTATCTTAAGGATCTAGAGAAAGCTTATGTAGAACGTCAGTCTTTAAGACTAACACCTGAAGAGTGTAATAGGCTTGAAAATGCTGTTAAGTCTATGGGTTTAACTAAAGATAAACATGGAAATTATTATAAGGTAAAGAGAGTAACTCCTATACTAAATAACTATTTCTTCAAGTGTGACTTTAAAGGTAATTATAATTATAATAACAACAATACAGCAACTACGGTTGATCCTGATAAACAATACTGGATGTATAAGACTTGGGTGTTTACTAACGTAGATCCTAAGGATGGTACTATACATGTTGTTGACAGATCTAATAGACCTGGACTAGTAAGAGTAAAAAATGACCTAGATGAAATAACCTATACAGCATTAAATATTCCTACTGGTGCTAAAGGTGTATTCATAGTTAAGGACAGTGTACTAGCTAGACCAGAGTTCGATAGTGTTAGGTTAGGTACTAAAGCAGAGACTGCTAGTCCATATCGTAACTACGATAATATAAGTAGTGATCTTACTGCTATGATACAAAAGTTTGATACTAGTAAATGTTATACTCAAGAACTGAGAGATGAGTATAAACCTTGGATCATACCTAATGATAAAGATAGTGAAGAGGGTATGTTCCATAGGTATGGTAAATATGGTAGTGTAGTTACTGATTATATGTTCGCAGAAGAAAAGAAAGAACCTTCTAAGACATACGCTAACCCTCTTTTACCTTATAGTCCATTAAGAGATAATAGAAACTGGTATATGAACACTAACTATCGTGTTGGGTTACCATTAGAGTTAGAGTCAGCTAGTTTATTCAACGGTGGTGTTGATACTTACTACCTTGACAACATGATGAAAGATGAAGAAGCGGGTATAGCGTTAAAAAGATGGAAGAGTATCGTTAAAGCCCACTATGATAACCATAATATCGAATATGATATTAAAGGTAACGATAAAGATACCATAAGGTATAAGAACGTTTATGATAACTTTATTAGGACACAAGTAGGTAAAGTAAGTGATTATGTTATCAGACCACCTGAAACTAAAGAAGAACTGAGAGCTTCTTATATTAAGAGTGATGATGTAGATAAAGCTGCTTATTTATGTTCTGCTGGAGCTAATAAGTTTATACAGGCTGTCGAACCAGGTACTTGGGAAACTAGCCACTATAGACTGGAAGAGACTGCTTATACATATGGTAACGTACTGTTCTTAGAAAGTGTTGCTAATAACGCTGGTATACGTATGTATCCTGTTAATGTTGGATATGACTGGAATGATTTTAGAAGGTCTGTTAATAAAAGACTATCTGAAACCAGGAATAGTATCTTTAACGCATTAGCATCTAGGAATGGTATAAGTACTGAAGATATTATATTTATTCCTATAGAGAAGATAATGTATAACGGTGGTAGCTATTACGATAATAACACAGATCTGATGGTAGCTATTAACGAAATAGCAGGTGATAGATTAGAACATCCCTATAGTAAATCTGCTACTGGTAGACAAAGTACAAAAGAGAATAGGGTGTTAGATAATGTTGGTATAGGTGGAATGTGTAAAATAAGAAGTTCATCTCCTAATATGCTAGGTAAAACGTATTACACTAAGGTCATGGGTAAAGTATGTAGTATAGCTGTTGAAAATAGTTATGGTGCTGAAGAGAAGATAATAATCACTACTAACAACCCTGGTGATATGACATTAATGGAATATAAGTACGATATAACAGAAGATAACCTTAACGCTTTAGAAATATATGTGGATAGGAATATGGCTGTAGCTAATGGTATGACAGAAGAGTTCTTAACTAGTAAGAAACTAGATGCTGATATACGTAATATAGATGCTAAGAACCTTACTACAGATTTTAAAGTTAAAGAGGTTGTGTTTAAACAGAAAGAGCTGGTATATAAGAATAAGAAACTGGATATAGATTATAAAACATACATAACAGATCAGATGTTTAAACTAAAAGAGAAAGAACTTGATGTAGCCATAAAGAGAGCTGATGTAGAAGAGAAGATACGTAAAGCTAAGATTAAAGATGGACCAGGTGATGCAGCTACTAAAATATTGAATAATATATTCCAAGGGTTAGTATTAGGGCAAAAGATCTGGTACGAAGTGAAGAATATATTCGATATTTTCAAAACAGCTGAAGAATAAGGCTACTAAAAGTAAATTAGACATTATTTAAATAGATCGTTATATCGTATGATCACGTTTTTTATAAAAAATACTAATAAGGAGAAAAGTAACATGGATAATTTATTATCTAAAGCACTAGATGAACATACACCACGAATGAACGATAAGTTCGTTCGTGGTATTGCTAAAGAAGTGTTCGAAAACATTCCAGCGTACATCAACAAGATGATACAGATCAGTATGGAGAAAGTTAATCCTAAGATAGATTTTAAGTATCGAGGATATAGGATATGTACTCCAGAAGAAGAGCTAATGGAAGATGCGTTAAGTAAAGCTGGTAGTAAACCAGCTGATATAGCACAGAACAATGTATACCTATGTGTTTTTGAGTTCGAGTATAACGGACAGATCATGCCTAAGTATATTTACTTACCGTATTGCGACCCAGGTAATATTTTTGTTATATCCGGTACTAAATATGTTGTTATGCCAGTACTAACAGATCTAGTTATCTCTGTTAAACCAGATAGAATATTCATCAGGCTACATAGAGATAAGATCCATGTTACATCTGAAAGAAAAAGAGTTATACTTAACGATAACCCTAACCCAGAGATGCCTAAGTTGCTATATAGTAGCATACTGAACTCTGGTACTAAAGACAACATGCGACCTGGAGCTAAAACTCCATTAGGACTATATTTGCTATGTAAGTATGGTCTTAAAGAGACTCTTAGAAGGTATACTAACGTACAAGATGGTCAGATACTAATAAAGTATGCTGGATATGAAGAAGTTAGACCAGAAGACTATCCAGCATACGATATTTATAGCTCTGTAGGTGAAAGACCAAAAGCTTATGACCGTGGTGTAGAATATAGGAAACATAAGATTAAAGTTCTAGTAGATAAAAAACTTAAACTAGATCCTCTGTTAACGAATATCATATGTGGTATCATAGTTAGTTTCGATATGGTTAACGGTAGAGTAGAAGAAGATATCGTTAGGATACTAGCTAATCAAGAGTTAGCGTATAACAACTATATGGAAACCTTAAAGTTGTATCCAGAACCTAAGAAAGGCGAGAAGAGACCTAAAACAGAACAGACTATAGTAGATAAAGCAGAACACAAGTGGCTGAAAGAGATACACCTTGAAAAAGAAGTATGGAGATTATTACTAGGTAAAGGTATGTGTAAATCCACTGTATCTGTAGAAAAGATATTGATAGACCTAGAGGAGCATATAACAGCATTAGATAGCTATGTAGATGAGATCATCAGTAGGAAACTAGCTAATGTAGGTGTTATGCTTAGTGACTTCTGGGATCTGTTAGTATATATCATTAAGATTTATGCTCATAGTGTTAATAACGCTAAAGAGTATAATAGGAATGTTAACCATGTCCATATAGATTTACACTACTATATCTGCTACTATATTATCATAGGCTTCAATAGGTCTATTAAACAGATCAACCAGAGGTTTGAGAAGAATGGTCAGAAACCACCTTCTAAAGATGAGATCAAAAGGATAATCAACATAGATATATCCGAGAAAGTTATCTATAAGCTCGTTAAGAGTTCTAGTGCTAGTTTAGCATTAGCACAAGCTGATATAAGTAACGATAGCCTGTACTATAAAGCAACATCTCAGTTAGAGAACCAGAACAGAGGTGAAGGTGTACATAGAGGTGGTAAGACTCCATTCCCGGATAACATCAAAACACTAACTGCGCCTATGTTTGCTTATGGTAGCTTATTGTATCTTATTAAAGCAGCACCATCTCCAAGTTTAAGAGCTAACCCATGGGGCCAGTGGGATGAAGTTACTGGGCATGTTATTATACCACCGCATTTACAACCAGCTATAGATAAACTAGATGCTGCGTTAAGAGGTGTTACAGATGCCGCTGATGTAGACGAAGAACTTAAAGATGCTATAGAGGATCTACAAGAAGGAATAGAGAAAGAAAGAGAGAGTGACGATGATGACGAATCCGAGATCGGAAATGATAACAGCGATGGAGAATCTGAGGACTGATCTGTATCAAGATACGATAGTCTTCGAGAATAGAGCTATAAGAGAATTAGGTACTGGAGTATTAACTCCAGACCTAACTAACTTGATTATTACTATATTTAGTAATAAAGTAGCTCTTATGCTTATCGACTGTATGAAACAGGGTATTAAACTAGATGGTAACCAGATAGTTAATACGTTACTAAATAGTAACCAAAGTCCTGTTATGCTAAATATATTACAACAGAACCAGTTATTAGGTACTGTTGTTAATAATGGTAATATTATGTTTAGTCAGTTGGTTCAAAAGGCAGAAGCTATAGCTAAACAAAATATACAAAAAGCTAATGAAAGGAACTATATGCAACAAGGAATTGGGAATGCATACGGTAATAACATGTATGTACAACAACAACCTATCAACCCATATGCCAATACATTAGGAAGTGGCATCTTACAACCTACTCAACCTCTGTATGGTGGTAATAACCTTATGAACACTAATAGACCTAGTGCTCGATATGAAAAATCTACTAACACTACGAACGTAAATGAATTTGCATCATTCTTTAACGATACTACACCAGCACCTGCTACTAATAAATTTGCTTCAAGAGCACCTACTCCAATAGAGACACCTATAACGCCTATAGTAAATACACCTGTTATTACGAATACAGGATGGCTATGCGCTACTGGTGTTAGTGTTAATGCTAATGGAGAAGCTGTAGGTGAAGATACATTCGATACAGAGTTTACTGTTAATCCTACTAAGATAGAAGGTAGTTATAAACTAACAGATCTTATATCATTAGCGTTAGTAGGTAGTGAAGCTATGGTAACAGATACCGTATGTAAAGTTGATGTAGAAGAGAATATTAAGAAGTTCTATCCTATAGGAGAAATGAACGAAGATCTATTCGTTAAGCACTGGACTCTTAAAGCTAACTTAGCTATGAATGCTATCATTAACCTATACGTAGATAATATCGTTAATGATATAGACGAAGCTAAAACTATCATCAAGAACAACGTTACTGTTATTAAGAACAGAGAGACTACTTATAGCATCTTGAATAAGATAGTAGAAGAAGCTAGAGAAGATCTTAGTAAAGTAGTAAAACGACATAGTCTTAACGATAGTGGCTTAGAAGAAGATACTCTTAAGACAGTTAGAGAAGCTTATGTAGTTCATAGTCCTGATCTATATGATAATATTAAGTCACATAGTTTATCGGTAGATAACGTAATACGTTTAAGCCAATATAGCCATAGAACGGTTTATAACTTAGTACAGGAGCTAAGTAATGAACAAGAAGGTACTTTTGTTAATCTATTCGTTATCTCTAGTAAAGGCATTATAGAGGTAATGTTCTTTAACAGAGGTAAAGATACAGATATGTGCATGACACTAATGAAACAAAAATCTATTTAACTATAAGGAGAGAAAAATGATTACTAATGTTTATGACTCAACATCAGCACCTGATGTACTTAAGATAGCTGGGAGCGTAACATCTCCCAGCAACATCAATATCGTTAAGTACTTTAACATATTCAATAACGAAGCTATAACGCCTGCTAAAGTCACTAGGACTATCCATGGTAGCTATAGAGCTCTAATAAAAGGCGGTAGTTTCGGAGACGCTAATAGGATATTATGTAGCGATATAAAAAGTGCTGTTGAGTTGTTAAGTACTAAACTTAACGAAAGCGATCGTTCGGCTCTTGTAGATGCTCTTAAAGACACTATGGAACATATCCTTAAGGATAAATCTAATGGACCAGTAGTATCGTTCCTAGAGATGTTAGATAATGAAATGATCTATATGATATCGTTACTAACTAGAAACCTTATTAACTTCGAAATAATGTTAGATAACTTTGTCGAGGACTGGAATGAGTGTAAAGAGATACTAGAGTCTAAAGGATTGTTTAATCATGTTATAAACGAGCTTAATAACCTAGTCTATGACATGTTAGTAAGTTTCATTAACGATGGCTTAAGGCTAGATATCTTAGAAATAGAGGATAATGTATTTACGGTCTTTACACTTACTTTGGCACAGGATGTAGTATTTACGAATGGTATCTTTAACCTTATGAGATTTAAGACTCCTGGAGTAGTTACTATAGATCCTAGTAAATCAGAGTGGGCTACACTAAGCAGTATAACTAATAAAACTGGGTTAAGTTATTATAAACTCTATAATAACAACTACAGTAGGTTCGATAACTGCATAACAGTATATTTATGTAAAGTAACGAATACGTTCCTACTGTACATCTAAGACAAGAGTTGATAACTAGCTTACGTACCCGCCATACGTAAGCTAGTTATCGTTATTTTAACAAAAGAACTAAGGAGATAAGAAAATGAGCGAAGAGTTAAATAAAATATTAGGTAAACTAGATAGACTAGATAAGAAACTAGCTAGTATAGATAACCTAGTAAGTAAGTTAGAGTCGGTAGAACATAAGTTATCAGGTCATGATCTAACGTTAATGAAAATAAACGATAGTATTCTTAAAAGCGCTAATGAAGCTAAAGAAACTAGAAGATATGTAGAAGCTATATCTAAAGAACTAAATACCCCTAAAGCAGATACTTCTAACCCTGGGTTACTCCATGAAGAGGTAGTTAAGTTCTTACAAACATTTGGATCAGAGCTGAATAGAATATATGGCGCATATGGACCAAATCATATGGCTATGAATATTCAACCTGGGGGTATGTTTCAACAACCTACATATGGTTCTTCTCCATATGGTAATACTAGTATGTCTAAACCTAATTGTCGATTTACAGGTAACGGGTTCAATAACTACTATCAACCACCGTTTAATCCTTATAACGGTCCTTATTCCTATCATAGCACAACAGCTCCTACTGATGAACAAGAAGAGAATAGAAATACGTTAGTAGAACAGGAAGAAAGCGAGAATAATAGTGATGAAAAGTCTCAAGATGACGTATCAGAAACTGTATTTACTGGAATGGAATACACCGGCATTACGATAGGTCGTGAAGATTGGCTTAATAGATTACAAGAAGTTGGCATATCGCCTGAACCAGCTCATGCACCTGATTTCGTGTTTAGGCATTTAGCATTAGGAGCTTATAAAAATCTAGCCGTTAGAAGTAATGTATATCCGAATAAAGTACTACAACCAGGATATGTATGGTATCCTGGTATACTTATACATAAAGGTAGTAATACATATCAATGGTATATAGTTAAACTAGTTGGTTAACATAAGGAGATAAGAATATGAAAGGTATTATAACAGCAGGTACTATAGGGTTTGCTCTATGGTTCTCTTATTCGTTAGGTAAAAGAGGATTAGGAAGAACTCTAGTTAAGATAGAGGATGGTATAAACGATCTTAAAGCTAAGATCTTTAATCCTAGTAACTTAACGGAAGATGTTAAGAAACAAGAAGAAGATAAGTAACAAGGTGATAGTCTTAGGGTATGTAAGTGCTCTAAGACTATCTAATGTATTTTAAATTAAAGTAAGGAGATATAAGATGGTTATAGAGATGTTAAAGATAGGTACATTTGATACTAACTTAGGTAGAGTCTTAAGTAATGACCATAGGGTCATACTAGACTTAGAAATTATAGAAGGAGATGGTGAGTATGGTTATAGTAATTATAACTATAAGTATAATCCTTTGTATAGAGTAAAAGATATATTAGACATTAAGTTTACTAGTACTGATCTATTAGAGGATCTTGATACTGTTAAGCTATTAGATAGGTATAGTCTATTAGATACTAATGGATATGGTATAGTAGAGGATTATAAAAAGCATTTACAGGATGATATATTTAAGCATCTAGACTATAAGCTTAATGCTGATGATAATATAGCAGATAATACTGATCTATACTTTACAGAGCTATTTGTATTATGTTATCTAGCTAATAGGAGTTTAACACAGAGTATTGATATTATCTTATACCGTAAAGACGATGAAGAAGATAACTACTATAGTAAAGACTATGGTAACATGTATATAACGTATAATAGTGATCTTAAGAAGTGTAATGTTACTATAGAATATTACGATTATCGTTATGCAGATAGTGATGATAGTAATGATGATAGTAAAATGGTATCTATAAGTATAACAGAAGAGTTTATTAAAGAGCTAATAGGTACTAAAGATACTAGTGATAGAAACTTAAAGTTCTTAGAGTATGTTAATGATAAGATAAAAGATAACGATATAAGATTGTTATGTAAAGATTAAGAGTTAAAGAGAGTACTTACTAGCGTTAGTAAGTACTCTTATGTTTATTTATTTTTTTTTAATAGGT
>ERZ773018.371-NODE-371-length-27991-cov-5.918958_pt1 | contig 27991 bp, 20 predicted proteins | sample MGYA00580840_ERZ773018 | MGnify/ENA primary metagenome ERZ773018 (study PRJEB29015, sample SAMEA2738125) | human oral metagenome | biome: human oral; feature: human-associated habitat; material: saliva | place: China | collected 2256 ... | reverse complement strand
GTGGAGCTAATTGTAAATCTCCTGCAAACCAGTTGTTTAAAAAATGAAGATTTTTTTAAGTTTGCGTATATCATTGTTTTTTCGTAATATAGCGCAATAAATTTAATATTTAATTTATGTTTCAACAAATTTTGAATCAGTTGGCTGTAAGAGAACGCCAAATCACGCTGGATGGATCCGCCGTGATTAAAGAATCTTTAGAAATGGTACAATTCCTAAAAGACCTCTTAAAGGAGGCTAAGGGAGAGGTACAGCAACGAGGTTTTACGGACCAAGCAGAAGAGATACATTTCTTCCGCAAGGTACAACCTCAAATTGTTAGCAGACTCATTTTCTATAATGAGATCTACCAGATAGAAAGTAAAGCAACTTTACTCTCTACTGAGGCAGCTAAAAAGTTTCTAAAAGACAAAGAAACCCAATGGTTTAAAGAATCAGAGACTTTAGAAGCAACCGATTTCTTCAGCTACATTGCTTTAGGAAGAACCAATCGTGATGTAGAGTATTTTACTCGCAATTACGACTATTTTCCTCAAAGCAATGAGGGGTATTTGTTTTCTTTTGATGGAGCCTTTTCTACTTGTCGTAGTTTTGAAGTTGCTAAGATAGGGGCTGCCAAGGAACTCTCCGATTATCTTTTTTTTTCGTACTCGTGAAGAAAAAGATATGCCTTTAGAAATTCTAAATCTCTTAGAATGGACAGGGAAAAAGACTGAACTCATAGAGCTAATCTATGGTTTGTATGCTACCAATCGCATTTCATCAGGAAAAGTTTCTATCAAGAAGCTAACTGCGGTATTTGAAAAGCTCTTCAAGGTAGAATTGGGAGATTTGTATCACACTTTTCATCGTATGAAAGGACGCTCAAAAAACCTTACACCTTTCCTCGATGCTTTAAAAGCGGCTTTACTAGATCATATAAACAACTCCGACCAAAAGTAGTTTTGCTAACTTCAAATAAAAACGTTTAAACATTGTTTAATCAGTTTTTTAGGGAAATAGACAGTTTCCCTTTTTTAGGGAGAAGGATTTATAATCAAATATTATATTCATTATTTTCAATTATATTTATTATTTTCAATTTAATTCTTCTATAGAAACTCCCTACACACTTTTACCTCCATTTCTGAAAAAAGCCCATTATAGCCCATTGGCATTTTTTAGACATTTCTTCCTATAAAAGTAGTTTATACTCCCAAAATACGTTACAATTATCTTGTAATACACTCATAACCAATAAAATAAATAAAAATCACTTCAACTGCGTTAAAATGCATATTTCAATGGGTAGTACTTGGCAGTTTATGTTTGGTATTTGTCAGAACTTTGCCGCCGAGAATTTAACCCTATACGCAATGAATTTAATCACCATTGAAGAATCCGCTTGGAAAGCCCTTATGGAGCAACTCCAAAGCATTGAAAACCGACTCAAGCAAGAGCCTATTGAGTGGGATAGTTTGTGGCTCAACCAAAAAGAAATCTGTCAATATCTCCATCTAAGTGAGAAAACTCTATGGCGAATGCGCAAACGCAATGAAATCACCTACTCCAAAATCTATGGACAGTATTTCTATACCTTGGGAAGCATTCGCAAACTCCTTATCAGTCAATCGGTAGAAAACACTGAAAGCTACCTGCAATCCCTCACTCAAAAAGCCAAAGGTTATGTTGAAAAAGCAAGATATTTTAAGTAGAACCGAAGGAGGACTACAGGTCTTCCAGTACTATCTACAAGGCAACTGGCGGGTAGGTAAAAACTTTAAAAACCCTTTCTATGACGATAAAAATGCTTCCTGCAATATCTATAAGGACAGACAGGGGATTTATAAGATGAAAGATTTTGGCAACGATACTTTCAGGGGTGACTGTTTTTTCTTAGTAGGTTACCTCTATCAATTGGACTGCCGAAATGCCTCTGACTTTATCGAAATCCTAAAAATTATCAATAGAGATTTACATCTGGGTTTAGAGGAATCCACCTCTATAATTACACAAAAACCTCAAATACCACCTACTATCACCATAGAAAGCACTCAAGTAGAAAGCAAAAAATCTATCTCTTATCAATTTACCCAAAAACCTTTCACCCAAGAAGAATTAGCCTATTGGCAAAAATATGGTATCACTCAAGACATCCTAAACAGGTACAATGTAATCTCTCTGCAAAGCTATTCAAGCACCAATAAAGACGGCAAACCTTACACTATCACCTCCACTTATAATGAGTGGATGTTTGCTTACCTTTTTAAAAAGCATTTAAAGGTCTATCGTCCCTTTTCTAAACTGCGCTTTCTCTATGGAGGTAATCCCGAAAACTATTGCTTTGGTGAGTCTCAGCTACCTCTACAAGGCGACATTCTCTTTATCACCGCAGGTGAAAAAGATGTAATGAGCTTAGCCAGTAGAGGCTTTTCGGCTATCTGTTTCAATAGCGAAACAGCCCACATTCCTTTACAAAAACTCCAAAAGCTAAAAATGCGATTCCGACATTTAGTCCTTTTGTTCGACAGCGACGAAACAGGTAAAAGAGCCTCTTTAGAGCAACAAGCCCAATTAGCACCTTTAGAAGTATTTCGTTTGGTCTTACCTCTTTCAGGTACTAAAAAGGATAAAGATATATCCGATTATTTTGCACAAGGTAAAACGGGTAGAGACCTATTGCAACTCTTTTATCAGACCCTTAGCAAACACTATGAAGAAAGCCTATCACTGCTTAAAAACTGCGAAATCCAATGGGATAAACCTCCCCAAAAGCAAGAAACAATCATCTCGATTGGCAAAACTCCTGTGGGGGTGCAGAGTAGTTTATTGGGTATTACAGGAGGTGAAGGTACAGGCAAAAGTCATTATGTAAGTGCCCTCATTGCAGGTTGTCTTAACAGTAAGAACCTACCTATTGACACATTGGGCACAACGCTACTGCCTTGCCCAAAAGATAAAGTGGTGCTATTTTTCGATACAGAACAGTCTCAAGACCAGCTCTATCAAAACATTAGCAAACTGCTTAAAAGAGCTAAACTAACCTCTCTTCCTGATTTGCTACACGCCTTTTGCCTCACCCAACTCCCTCGCAGAGAGCGATTAAAGGTCATTCGTGAGGGCTTGGAGAGTTTTTACTACCAATGTGCAGGAGTGCATTTGGTGGTCATCGATGGTATAGCCGACCTTATTGGAGCTGTGAATAACGAGCAAGAAAGCGTGGAACTCATAGAAGAGCTTTACCTTTTGGCAGGTAATTACAAAACCTGTATCGTATGTGTATTGCACCTCACCCCCAGCGGACTTAAACTCCGTGGTCATTTAGGCTCTGAACTACAACGCAAAGCAACAGCAGTGCTTTCTATCGAAAGGGAGAAGAACAGTCCTATCTCAGCGGTCAAACCGATGAAAATACGCAATGGCAGTCTTAGCGATACCCCACAAATACTTTTTAGATGGAACAATGAGCTGGGAATGCACAGTTATGTAGGCAATCAGAAAAACGAAGACCAAAAACCCAATAAAGCCAGTACCTTAGCCTCGTTAGTTTCTCCTCTTTTTAAAGAGCGAACTTTGTGGACAGTTCAAGAGCTGAACATAGAAATTCAAAAACGAACTGATGTAAAGGAACGCACCGCAAAAGGTTATATCCGCACCTTAAAAGAAATGGGCATTTTAGTTCCTCAAGAGGGTAATGACCAACTCTTAGGAATGGGCAGTGTGCTAAAAGAACTTTTGGAGGATAACAAGAACTCACAAGGATAAGAAGAACTTTTAGATATTCTAAGATTAAGATCTAACAATCGAAGTATTAAACAAATATAAATATAAAAAATGGAAATCGACAGAATAGAATTTATAGCGTGGATGGAACGCATTATGGATCGTTTTGATTTGCTTAAAGAGCAAGTAGACAAAGCTGAAAAACGCAAAAACAGCTTGGATGGTGAGGAACTCTTGGACAATCAAGACTTGATGCTCACTTTTAAAATCTCTGCACGTTCCCTGCAGAGGTATCGCTCCAATGGCAAACTGCCTTATTATACCATATCAGGCAAAATATACTACAAGCTCTCGGATGTACATCAATTTATCCGAGAACATTTTAGTGTGCCTGTAACAGCTTTAAAAGCCAAAAACGGAAATACTATGCCTAAAAAGGACAGCCTCTCTTAGACGTCTTACAAAGGGAGTAATTTTACCCCCAAATTAAAAAAGATGTTTAAATAATGGCAGAAAATCAACACGCCGATACGGCAAATTACGACAATCAAATCCCAGTGGATGAACAACTATCTGATATCCTACTGGTATTTGACAAAGAAGAAAAACAGCTTAAGGCTGTAAAAGGAATTGATGAGAAAGGAGAGTTAAAAACGGCTCCTGCTGACAGCAAATCCTTGGATGACTTTATGAAAGTAGACAAGCAAGGTAATATGCTGTCTAATTTCTTTAGCAACTTTATGCGTCAAGTCCAGAACCCTTCTCGTTTTTCTTTCTTTAAAATACCGATAGAAAAATCGGTAAATACGATAGAAAAACTCCAAAACCATTTGGCAAAGCTCACTGAAAAGGGTAAGGAATACCTCAAGAAGTACGAAGTATCTCCTGAGCAGTATATCAAACAAGAGCAAAAAGCAGCTACTCTAAAACAAGAAGGAGAGACTGCCGTTGCTCAGACCCCTCCTGAAGCTCCTGCTCAAGCACAAGTACAAGAAGCTCCTGCTCAAGCGCAAGCACAAGAAGCTCCTGCTCAGGCACAATCCCAAAGTACTCCTGTCCAAGAGGAACTCAAGTACAACCCTGATGCTATTGATTGGGAAACGCTACAAAACTTAGGGGTGAGTCGAGAGTCTTTAGAGAAGAGGAACCTATTAGAGCCCCTCTTGAAAGGTTATAAAACCAATGAACTAGTGCCTATTAGTTTCAATTTAGGCTCTACAGTAACCCGTTTTGATGCTCGTCTGTCCCTAAGAGAAGTTGATGGGAAAGTAGCAGTAGCCATTCATGGGATGCGCAAGGAACCACAATTGGATTATCCTTTCTTTGGTCACGAGTTTTCAGAAGAGGATAAAAAGAACCTGCTTACCACAGGAAATATGGGACGTACAGTTGAGCTTACCAATACCAAGACAGGAGAAAAAATTCCTTCTATTATCAGTATTGATAAGCTCACCAATGAAATCATTGCCTTGCGTAGTGAACACATCAAAGTCCCCGATGAAATCAAAGGGGTCAAACTCTCTGAGGAACAAAAACAAACGCTCAAAGAAGGCAAGCCTCTGTTTGTCGAGGGAATGACCTCTAAAAAAGGAGAGCCTTTTAACGCAACCGTGCAGTTCAATGCCGACAAGCGTTATGTGGAATTTCTCTTTGAAGACAAAGCTCCTAAACTTGCTAATCAAGAGAAACTCACTGAGGCTCCTACAGTCATACGAGGGGTAACTCTTACCGAAGAGCAACACAAGGAACTGAGCAAGGGTAATCCTATTTATTTAGAAGGTTTACAGAGCAAAGCCGGTAAAACTTATAGCGGTTATTTTACTTTTGACAAGGACAAAGGCAAGGTAGAGATGAGCTTTAACAATCCTCAAAAGGACATTACTGATAAAGTTTCTTCTACCAAACAAAAAGCTGAAACTTCTAAAGCTAAAGAAGAAAAACGCCCTCAAAAGCAATCAGAAAAAACAGCTCAAAAAGAAACTGCTAAGAAGTCCAAGGGACGCAAAGTATAACTCTAATTTTTAACCTCAATACACGTAGAAAAATGAAAGTTATATTAGCAGAAAAGCCCAGTGTGGCAAGAGAAATTGCCGCTATAGTGGGGGCAAGTGAAAAACAAGATGGGTATTTGCAAGGTAATGATTATGCCGTTACTTGGGCTCTGGGTCATTTGGTGCAATTAGCCCTCCCAGAGGCTTATGGTTGTGTAGGATTTCACAGAGAACACCTGCCCATTTTACCTCATCCCTTTGTGCTGGTACCCAAGCAAATCCCTGAAGATAAGAAAGGCTACAGGTCAGACCCTATGGCTTTAAAACAGCTTAAAATCATTGATAGCCTTTTTAAGAAGTGTAGTTCCATTATTGTAGCCACCGATGCAGGTCGTGAAGGAGAACTGATCTTCCGCTATATCTATGAATATTTGCAATGTCAAAAACCTTTTCAAAGGCTTTGGATTAGCTCCTTAACCGAAAAAGGTATCAAAACAGGACTTGCCAATCTGCAAGAAGGAAGTGCTTTTGATTTGCTGTATGCCTCTGCTCAAAAGCGTAGTGAGGCTGATTGGCTGGTGGGTATCAATGCTACCCAAGCCCTGAGTATAGCGGTAGGTGAAGGGATTTATTCCTTAGGTAGGGTGCAAACACCTACCTTAGCAATGGTTTGTAAAAGATTTTTAGAGCACACACATTTTCAAAAGAAACCTTTTTACCAATTGCGACTCAAGCACCAAAAAAGCTATACTGATTTTTTCAGTATCTCAGCTAAAATTGAGGATAAAAAGGAAGCTGAAGCCTTACAAAAACAATTAGAAAAGTCTCCTATGGCCGAGGTGATTTCCACTGAAAAAGAAGTGGTAAAAGAACAACCTCCTTTGCTCTATGATCTAACAGGTCTTCAGAAAGAAGCTAATAAAAAATGGAACTTTTCAGCCGATGAGACCCTGCAAATCGCTCAAAGTCTCTACGAGCAAAAATACATTACTTACCCACGTACTGGTAGTAAGTACATCTCAGAGGATGTATGGGAAGAAATCCCACAGCTGATACGTTTGTTACAAGAAAGTGAGGCATACGCCAATGAAGCTAAACTTGTGAAAATTGGGGCGCTGAATAAGAAGATGGTTAATGATTTGAAAGTAACAGACCATCACGGACTTCTTATTACCGAGCGCTTTCCTACCAACCTTACGGCAAAAGAAAACACTATTTACAAAATGATTGCCACCCGACTTTTGGAAGCGGTATCTGAACCCTGTGTAAAAGAAGTGCAAAAGACTCTACTGGAGGCTCTGCACACTGACTTCTTGGTAAAAGGTGTTCAAGTGTTACAAGCGGGTTGGCGCGCTATCGGTGGTTTTTACTCTGATGAAACTGCCAAAGACAGTGAAAAAGACAATGAAGGTGATAGCAATCAAGTGCTGCCTGAACTTGTACAAGGAGAAAGTATAAAGATTAAAGCCGTTGAAATCCTTTCTAAAACCACCCAACCTCCTGCTTTATATACCGAATCAGGACTGTTGGGGGCTATGGAAACAGCAGGAAAGACCTTAGAAGATAAGGCGCAACGTGAGTTATTACAAGGAGCAGGTATAGGTACTCCAGCCACACGTGCCGCTATTATCGAGACGCTTTTAAAGCGCAATTATATTGAACGCAAACAAAAGTCTCTTATTCCTACCGATAAAGGAATGCAGGTATATCAGTGGGTAAAATCACTCACTATAGCCGATGTTGCCCTTACAGGCGAATGGGAAAGTCAATTGCAAAAGATAGAACAAGGAGAGCTCTCTCCCGATAGTTTTTCTTCGGATATGGAAGCCTATACCCATAGTCTTACTGATACATTTTTGGCTATGGATATACCCCAAAAAGAAAAACTTAAAATCACCTGTCCTAAATGCAGAAATGCTTCCTTATTACTGTTTGAAAAGGTAGCCAAATGCCCTGATGAGGACTGTGGTTATGTGCTTTTTAGGAATGTATGTGGCAAACCTCTTACTGATGAGTTGCTCAAAACGCTCTTTGAAAAAGGGAAAACACCTCTGATAAAAGGAATGAAAAGCAAATCAGGCAGCACTTTCGATGCCTATATACGTTTGAAAGAAAATGGTGAAACTGCCTTTGAGTTTCCAGAGAAAACTCCCAAAAAGCGAAAATACTAAGAAAGGTTAGGTAAAGACTTTCAGTAAAGAAAGTCTGTGAGCTAACACAACTGATTATGTACCATAGCCTAAGTGAAGTTTAGTCCTCCTGTTGATAACTTTTTGTTTCAATATATTTGCTCTTTAGAAATAATATAGTACTTTTGCAAATGTTTTGCAACGATATATATTTTCAATATGAAGGGACTAACCATACGAAAGTGGATACAATCATTGGAGGAAAAAGGCATTTACAGCTTTTCTATGCAGGAGCTAAAAGAGGTATTTGCTTACCTTAAAGAAAAAACTATTCTCAATACTTTAGGGACACTTAAAAAGCAAGGAAAGCTCCTGCCTCTTTGGAATGGCATCTATAGCATCGTCCGTTTTGTGGACATTGGTAATGCTACTGATAACAAAGCTATCAGAGAAGAGGGAAAACCCTATTTCTACATCGAAACACTGATGCAACACCTAAAAAGGGAATACTATGTAGCCCTGCTCAGTGCAGTAGAAGTACATCTATCTCCCAAAGAGGCTTTACAGGCAAATGAAATTACAGTGATAACTTCCTTACCTCCGCTGAGAGATTCCTTTAGGGGACAAAGTAAGATTCGTTACCTTGTCAAAAAGGATATCAAAAACTTAAGAGAAATAGGAGTAAAAAGAAAAACCTTACCTTTTTCCATAGGGGAAAGAACTTTGCGGGTAGCCTCTTTGGAGCTCACTGCGGTTGATTTGCTCCTCTATGAAAAAGAGATAGGAGGCATTCAAAAAGCAGTAGAGGTAATTCAAAGGATTAAAAACCACCTGAGTTGGCAAGGGCTTCCTACAGAGGTAATCCTCTCTACACCTGTCTCTATTTTCCAGCGCTTGGGCTATGTTCTTTCTTTTATCAAGGAGGAAGAACTGGCCGAGAGGCTCAAAGAGAGAGTTCTTAGCACAGGGAAAAAATTTAGAAGAACCCTTTTAAAAACAGATGTTCCTGAAAAGGGAGGAGAACCTTTTTGCCCTATTTGGAAAATCGTGGTAAATATATCTTTGCAGAACGACACTTTGTAAAAATTAAAATTTGTTGAACCCATTAAAAGTAATTTTAACAATGAAAGAAACACAAACCAAACCCCAGATCACTGACAGTACCTTAGGGTCATTGTCTTATTACGAGTTAAGACTCAAAGAGCTGTTACAAACGAGTTTTCCTAATCTTTTAGCAAATACAGCCTTTATCAAGGACAGAAGTGAGTATGCTGCGCAGGCTTACCAAGAGGCTTTTGAGGCGGGTATCAGTATTCCTGAATGTGATAAAATAGCCTCAGGAGTACTCTTCGATGGGCTCTTCTTCTCTCCCTTTGATATGGTTTTTGAGGTCGTTTCTCAGGAGTTCGACACTCAATTAGCTGATGAGGATTTGCGCCCCTTTGCCCTAAAAATCTTCCCAGAACTGGTTCTTTACTTTAAAAAGTACGAGAATGAAATCGATGAGGATTTTCAGCACTCCGCTGCCTATCAATCCCTCTACACAGAACTTACGGGTGCCATCGAACTATGGATAGAAGAAAATGGCATATCTTAAACGACTGAGCTTTAATCGTAATGCTCGTGCATTGGCGTTGGCTTTCGATTTAGAGAAGCAAAAGCGCACGCTTCTAAGCCAAGAAGAGCGAGAACTCTTACAACACTATTCAGGCTTCGGGGGATTGAAGTTTATCCTCAATCCCCACCAGTCTGAAGCTGATTTAAAGTACTGGGCAAAAGCTGACCAAGTCTTTTGGCAAGATGTAAGGAGTCTGTATGCCCTTATTAGAGAACATTCCACTGATGAAAGGCAATACCAAAACTATGTACAAAGCCTTAGAAATTCTGTACTAACGGCTTTTTATACCCCAATGCGCCTTACCTCGGCTATCGCTTCAGCAATAAACGAAACAGGCGTGCCTCTGCAAACAATGTTAGAACCTTCAGCAGGAGGAGGCAATTTTATCCGTGCTTTTAAAGAAGAGCACCCCTCTCTTGCGGTTACTGCCTTTGAAAAGGACTTACTCACAGGCAAGGTGCTCTCTCATCTTTACCCTCAGGAGCAGGTACATATTGATGGCTTCGAACAAATCAGCCCACTGAAAAGAAACCAGTTTGATTTGGTAACCAGCAACATCCCTTTTTCCGATACCGCTGTCTTTGATTTGAGTTACTCTCGTAGTAGTGACCCTGCTAAGGTACAAGCCTCCCGTAGGGTACACAACTACTTTTTCTTAAAGGGCTTGGATATGGTAAAGGAAGGGGGACTCCTTGCCTATATCACCTCTCAAGGGGTAGCCGATAGTCCTCAAAATGAGATTATCCGCCAAGCGATGCTCTCCAATGCGCGCCTTGTCTCTGCCGTGCGCCTGCCTAACAACCTCTTTACCGATTATGCAGGTACCGAAGCAGGAAGCGATCTTATTATCCTTCAAAAAGACAGTCAAAGAGGCGCTTTAAACCCTATAGAAGAGCAGTTTTGCAATACAGCAAGGCTACCACAGGGGATGCTACAAAACGAGTATCTTTCACAAAGAGAAAACGTTATTTGTACGGATGCTCTTGCAGGCACCAACCTATACGGACAGCCTGCAATGGTCTATACCCATAGTGAAGGAGTAGAAGGCATTGCCAAGGAGGTAAAAGAAAGAATCCTAAGCGATTTTAAAGCACATTATCTATCGCCTGAAACAGCACAACAAAGCCAAACAACACAAATTAAGCTACAAGAGGTTAATTCACAAAAAATTGAGGTAAAGGAAATTGAGGTAAAAAAGGTTGAACGGCAAGAATTTATTGAAATTGAAAGCAAAATCAACGAGCCTTCCTTTACTATTTCCAATACTAATCTCACCTCTAAAGAGTCAAAAGAACTTAAGAATCAAAAAGTTGAACCCAAAGTCGTTCAGCTAAGTCTCTTTGATTTCCTATCAGAGCAGGAAGCCACTGCTACTTTAGCGAGCCCTCCAAGTATTTCAGCTAAAACAGTCCCTACTATACCCACAGAAGCTAAAAAGAAAACAAAGAAGAAAACAACTACCTCTCAATTAGGGAATGCTCAAAAGTTGGACTTGTTTTCTTTTACTTATCCTGTCAATCAAGGGAATGAAACAGAGGTGCTTTCAAAAGCTTCTCCTGCTTTGTATTACACGCCTCCTGCGGTATCATTACTAAAAGAACCTGTACCTTTTGAGGGAGAATATTTGCCTCATTTCAGAGAAGATACTTTGGTAGTACAAGCCGATACGGTGGGCTTTTTGCAAGATCTCAATAAGAACAAAACAGCTGCTACCTTTGTGCCTCTTGCGCTTTCTTCTTTGGAAAGACAAAAAGCCATTGCCTATATCGCTCTGCGTGATGCTTATTCTGACTTGTACCATAAAGAGGCTACCACCTATACCCCTTATCCTACGGAAAGAGAGAATCTTAATGCCCTTTACGATACTTTTGTCAAGAACTATGGTCGGCTAAATAGTGCTGATAATATCAAGCTAATAAAAACCGATGCCTCAGGCGCTGAAATCCCTTACTTAGAGCGTATCAAAAATGGTGTTTATCAAAAAGCAGATATCTTTCACAAGCCTGTGGTATTCTCTCTGAGGAAGAATGAAAACATTTCTGCTGAAGAGGCACTACTCACTTCCTTAAGTGAATTAGGCAGGGTGGATATTCCCTACATAGCTGAGCTTTCTAACACCAATGAGGAAGAAGTCAAAGCACAGTTACAGGGCAAACTCTTTTACAATCCTATAGAAGACGAATACCAAATTACTCAAAAGTGGCAAGCAGGGGATGTCTTTACTAAAATCAAAGCCGTAGAAGCATATCAAAACACTCACCCTGAACATCCTAAGCAATCAGAAATTGAGCACGCTTTAGAGGGACTCAGGCAGGTAATTCCTACCCCTATTCCTTTTGAAGAGTTGGATTTTAACTTGGGAGAGCGTTGGATCTCCCCACAAATCTATAGTGATTTTGCCTCTTCGCTTTTCGATACCAAGGTAGGTGTGCAATACAGCGCTCAAACCGATGAGTTTTCAGTAGAATGCCGACAAAAGAACTTACATATCTGGGAGAAATATGCTGTAAAAAGTGAGAGCAGAACCTACGATGGTATTGCCCTCTTCAAAAACGCCTTGGTAAATACCACCCCTGATATTACCAAGAAAATAAAGATAGACGACAAGGAAGTCAAGGTGCGCGATATGGAGGCAATTCAACTGGCAAACAGCAAGATTGATGAAATACGCAATGCTTTCCCTCTGTGGCTCTTAGAGCAGAGTCAGGAGTTTAAAGACCGCTTGGCTGAGCAGTATAATCAGTCTTTTAACTGTTTTGTACGTCCGCAGTACGATGGTTCTTTTCAGTCCTTCCCTGGACTTGATAGAGAGAGTTTAGGCATAGAGGATTTGTATGATAGTCAGAAAGATGCTATTTGGATGATAAAGCTCAACAATGGGGCGATTTGCGACCACGAGGTAGGAGCTGGTAAAACCCTTATTATGTGCTGTGCTGCTCAAGAGATGAAGCGTTTAGGATTAGCGCATAAACCGATGATTATAGGGCTTAAAGCCAATGTACACGAAATAGCCGAGACCTATCGCCGTGCCTATCCTTTTGCTAAAATCCTTTACCCTGGCAAGGAGGATTTTACCCCTCAAAAGCGTTTGCGTATCTTTGGAGACATCAAAAACAATGATTGGGATTGTGTGATTCTCACCCACGACCAGTTTAAGATGATACCGCAATCCCCCGAGGTGCAACAGAGCATTTTGCAAGAAGAACTCCAAGATGTTGAAGAGAGTCTTTGGCAGTTGGAAAAACAAGGCAGTGAAGTCTCTCGTGCGATGATTAAAGGAATGTACAAGCGTAAAGAAAACCTAGAAGTAAAGCTCAAAACCTTAGAACACGACATCAATGAGCGCACCGATGATACAGTAGATTTTAAGATGATGGGCATTGATCACCTCTTGGTAGATGAAAGCCATAAGTTCAAAAACTTAATGTTCAATACAAGGCACGATAGAGTGGCAGGCTTGGGCAATTCCCAAGGCAGTCAAAAAGCCCTCAACCTGCTTTTTGCCTTGCGAACTATTCAAGAGCGCACTGGCAAGGATATGGGGGCTACTTTTTTATCGGGGACTACTATTTCCAATTCACTTACTGAGCTTTATTTGCTCTTTAAGTACCTGCGTCCTCAAGCCTTAGAAAAGCAACAAATTCACTGTTTCGATGCGTGGGCAGCAATCTATGCCCGTAAGACCACCGATTACGAATTTTCAGTGGCTAATAACATCGTGCAGAAAGAACGCTTCCGCTACTTTATCAAAGTACCCGAATTAGCGCAGTTTTACGCTGAAATAACCGATTATAGAACCGCAAAGGATGTTGGGATAGACAGACCCGAAAAGAACGAAATTTTACACAATATACCTCCTACCCCCGATCAAGAGGTGTTTATTCAAAAACTAATGGAGTTTGCCAAAACGGGTAATGCAACCCTCTTGGGGCGTGCGCCACTATCCGAGTCCGAGGAAAAAGCCAAAATGCTTATCGCAACTGATTATGCCCGTAAAATGTCCTTAGATATGCGAATGATCTCCGATAAGTATGAAGACCATCCCGATAACAAAGCCTCTCATTGTGCGATGAAAATCAATGAATATTATCAAAAGTACAAAGCGCAGAAAGGTACTCAGTTTGTCTTTTCTGATTTGGGTACTTACAAGCCTAATGAGTGGAATCCTTACACTGAAATCAAACGCAAATTGGTAGAAGACTACGGCATTCCTGCTCACGAAATCCGTTTTATTCAAGAGGCTAAAAACGATAAAATGCGCAAACAACTCATCAGCGACACCAACGAGGGCAAGATACGGGTACTCTTTGGCTCTACCGATATGCTTGGCACAGGGGTCAATGCACAGAAAAAAGCCGTTGCTGTACATCACTTAGATACCCCTTGGCGACCCAGTGACCTGCAACAAAGGGACGGACGTGCCATTCGCAAGGGCAATGAAGTGGCCAAATATTTTGCTGATAATAAGGTGGATGTGATCATCTATGCCGTTGAAAAATCTTTGGACTCTTACAAGTTCAATCTACTCTTTAACAAACAACTCTTTATCGACCAGCTTAAAAACAACAAGTTGGGCAAACGAACCATTGATGAGGGTGCTATGGACGAAAAGTCGGGAATGAACTATTCTGAATATGTAGCTATCCTCTCAGGCAATACCGATTTGCTCGAAAAAGCAAAGTTGGAAAAGAAGATTGGGGCTTTAGAGAGTGAAAAGCAAACGTTCTTACGCTCTAAATATACCTCTAAAAACCGTTTAGATAACCTCTGTAGTGATTTGAAAGCCCTACAAGACCGCTTATATCGTTTTCAGACGGATTGGCAAAACTTTTCAGATAAAGCGGTGCGCCGAGAAGATGGCTCGGTAGTCAATGCATTGCGTTTGGATGGCTTAGACGAAAAGAGCAGTGTAAAGCAGTTAGCACAGAAGTTACAGGACTATGCCCAAAACGCCCGTACCAAAGGCGAATATCAAGAAATAGGAAATATCTATGGTTTTCAGATATTGGTAAAGACTGAAGTCTCCAAAAAAGACGAACTTGACCTAAAAGAAAACCGCTTTTTTGTACAAGGGGAAGGAGGTATCAAGTACACCTATAACAACGGACGATTGGCAAGTGACCCTAACTTGGCAGTAATGAATTTTGTCAATGCCATTGAGAAAATCCCTACAATGATGGAAAAGGAAGAAAAAGAGATTGCCCTTATCCAAAAGGACATTCCTCTTCTAAAGGAAATCATCGAAAAAGTATGGGGTAAAGAAACACAGCTCTCCGAGCTTAAAACTGAGCTCTCAGCCCTTGATAGGAAAATACAACTTTCACTCTCCTCCGATACTCCACAAGAGGCTCAAGAAGGAGCCGAAAAACAAGAGGTACAAGAGGCAGAAGAACTCAATAAAGAGCTATCACAAGAGAGTCAAAAAAGCGAAACTCAAGAAGTCCCAACTCCCACGAAGGAGTTTGTAAGAGAGACTCTTAACAGAAACTCACGAGGGTTTAAAATGTAGCATTTATTCCTTAAAGAACCTGTATATCTCCATTTTGAAAATCAGCAGAACTGATGTTTTGCTGGTTTTCTTTGTTTTTAAACGTGTTTAAACTTTTTTGAGGAACTTGGAGATAAACCCTAATAAAAGCATTCCAATCCAAGTTACATCAAGATACTCGTATCTCATTATCAAACCTTTATATCCGTCAAGCCAACCATTTGCTTGTTCAATTTTAAACCTATTTTTGTACAATTCTTCATCAAAATAAACATCTGGTTGCTCTCCATTTCGGGGATTAGGTTTAATGTCATATCCTGAAATAGGTTTACACTAAAAACAGGGAAATATATGACAATAATGAGAAAAACAACAGTTCGGTACAGTGATTGCTTTAAGAGAAGCTCCCTACCCTCATTGATAAAGAACAACAAAAGATCACTGACCTCCAGAAAGACCTACCTGTACTTCAAGAGATCCTTTCTGGTACTTGGAACAAAGAAGCAGAACTTACCCAGCTTAAAACCGATCTTGCCGCAATTGACCGCAGGATACTCTTGTCTATTACTCCTGAGAGTGGTGGTACTGAGGAAGGAAAGGCGGTAGAGCAGGTAACACCAATGGCACAGGAGCAGCACGATACTCCTGAGAAGCAGGAGGTGAAATCAGGGGTGAAATTTAAAATATAACTCATTATGTATGATTATTTTACTCTTTTAAAATTCTTATTATCAAACTTTTACAATTCTGTCAAAAAAAAAGGCTTTAAAAAGTATGTCGTTTTAAAAAAAAAGCAGTACATTTGCGCAGTTATAGCCATTATGAATGTATGGAGTACCTAAAAACCTCTATTGATTTCTCTCAGTTGCTTCAAGGTAGGCAACTGGCGCGTTGTAGCACACAGGAGTCCATCGCCCAGCATATAATGATGATGGTCACTTCTCATTATGGGGAGGTGGTCTCACGTGAGGATTATGGTTCTGCTATATGGGAGTTAGAATTTCATCAATTAGTGAGAGCAGATGTATGGGAGGATGAGGTCAGTGCCTCTTTGCTGGCAACTATTAACAAATACGAACCACGTTTGAAGCAGATAGAGGTAAAGGTTACCCTCTCTGAAATTGAGGATTATTCGCACCATAGCAAAGTACACATAAGGCGCAAGGCTGATATAACTGTAAAAGGACAGCTTGTTACCAATCAATTGCCGTTTTACTTTACAACTGCCATTTACATTAGTCCCCTTTCTCAACAACAAGCATAGCAATACTTTATGAGAGACGATTTTTTCTATACGCTGAAAAATAGGATACTGCACAATGCGATGGATCTATGGGGCGTAAAAGACCTACAAAATGCAGATCCTGTATTAGACCTACTAACCGACATCTTTGCTTATGAACTCTCTAAACTCTACCAAGAGGTAGAGGTCTCTAACGCCCAATTGCTACATAGGCTGTCCTCTATCTTAGTAGATAACAAATGGACACTGCCGTTACCCTCGCACGGACTTTTTCGCATCTTTCCTAACGAAGAAGTAGAAACTGTACAGCCTACTAATCATTTTTATACCACTAAACGAGGTTTGGGATTAAGCCCTACGCCTATCTATTTCACCCCATTAGTTACACAAACTCTTTATAACGCTTTTGTAAAATACACCCTATCTGGCAATCGTATTAGTTACTATGAGAATTTCATTAGGCAAGAGCAAGTAATATCTTCCTTATCACCTATTAGCAACGAAAATGCATGTTGGATAGGTATTGAAGCCACTCCTGCTGTTTATGCCGCTATGGATGAGCTATTGCTTACCATTCTCATAAAGCATTCATCTCTTTACAGTTATGCACATCTGATTCGTTTTTACGATATTGATAGCAATGAGATAAATGTGCGCAGAGATGTTTTTAAAAAGCAACTAAGCACAGAAGAACACTATTATCCCGATATTATCAGCTACTACCAAGACCATTTTTACAGTCTTAGCACTGATTTTAGCAGTCAAAAACTTCTATCCCTTAGAGAATTTTCACCTGAAATAAACCTTGAATTAGAAGGTATTGACTACGACACAAAGCTATTGTGGATAAAAATAGTCTTCCCTAATTTCTTTACCACTGCTGAGCTGCAAAATATCCGTTTTACCCTCAATACCATTCCTGTGGTCAATCGCCAGCAGGTTTACAAGCAGCACAATGTAAAACGCAATGGGCGCATCGTTTCTTTGCCGTGTGAAGGTAAGAATTACCTTTTGAATCTGAATTCTATATGGGATAACAACGGACATATATACCAAAATATCCTGAACAACTACAAAGAGCACCCAGAAGGTACTTACTCATTGTATTTTGGTGATTTAGAGAAATTCGATGTGCGCAACGCCAAGACCATTCTTCAAAAGACGATGTACTTAGTAAGAGAGGAAGGCAGCGCCTTTGCAGCGATGAACCCTGAGAAGCTCAACACCGATTTAGAAGAACTAATGCGCCGCTTGGATACCTTAGAGCGTAAGATGATCTCCGAATGGGGTAATATCGATGAGTTTAACGATAAGACATTTCTTTTGACAACTCCATATCCCAAAGCGACAACCTATGAACTTAGCTATTGGACTACCAATGCAGAAGAGGGCAATGGTTTTGATGAGCACTCTGTTTTCCATCAACACACTACCAATGAGTTTGATATGCAACGCAGCAGGCTTATTACCCCTACCATAGGAGGTGCTACCCGTCACACGGAGCGCGCTCAAATCAACAACCTGCGTTACGGCTTACTCTCTAAAGAGCGTATCGTCTCAGAGCAAGATATCCGAAGTTACCTACAACAGCGATTTGGAGAGGAACTCATAGAGATTAAGATTTGTTCAGGAACAGAGATTGCCAAAGAGAAACGGAGGGGTATTATTCGTACCACAGAGGTACATCTGAGCTTTTCCCATCGCCCTACAGAAGAAAATGCAGGGCGTTTGGCTTTGTTTTTGCAGCAGCAACTTACCGAAAAATCAATTAGCAATATTCCCTATAGGGTATTTATCAAATAACGCATAATACTATGGAAGATACGTTTAGCACAGGATTAAACGCCGCGTTGAAGTTGGCTAAAAATATGGCAGTAGCCGAACACCACAAGAGTTTTGGGGTGGCGCATCTGGCATTGGCGATGCTTTATGAACCCACAGGACTCCGTGAGGTCTTGGAAGGCTTGGGTAAAGATATCGCCTATATGATAGAGTGGTTTGAGGTGCGCAAGGAGTCCTATCAGTCAGAAGAAATACCCTTTGACGATTCCTTTGAGGATAGAGAGGTCAAAAAGCTGTGGGAAGAGGCTGTCCGTTCCAAAATCAAATTAGGAGCGGATACGATAGATGCCGTATGTGTGTTTATGGCAATTGTAAGAGAAGGCGTGATCTATTCTGCTGCGCAAATAGAGCTATTGGGTGTAGAAGAAAAAGAGTTTTTAAATCAGTTTAGTATCTCCTCCTTTGAGCTAAGCGCATCCGATAGCCAGGCGATAGAGGAAATGACCTCTGGATTTGCTTTTGCTGTAAACCTTAAAACCGATAAGATTATCACAGAGGGCAGTCTTGTGATAGGTCGTGAAGAAGAAGTACGAAATATCTTGGAGAACTTAGAGCGTACCCAGAACAAAGCCACTTTATTGGTGGGTGATTCAGGTATAGGTAAAACAGCCATTGTAAAAGCCTTTGTAAAAGAACTGAGTGAAAACAGAGATCACCAACTGCAAAACACCTTGGTTTTTGGGCTAAATGTGTCCAAATTGCTATCAGGCAGCACCTCTGAGAATGAACTCTCTAAGAAAACGGTTGAACTCTTTGAAAAACTAAACAAACTGCAAAATACATCTATCTTAGTTATTGATGATCTGCAAGTGCTATTAGAGAATGCCACAGGTAAATCCAATTTGATGATCAATGTGCTTAACTCCCAGCTTAGTGAAGGAGCTACCAACCTGATAATGTGTATTTCTTCAGATGCTTACCACAAGTATTTAGAAAAACACCCTATCCATACTAAGTTAGAGGTACTACAATTAGAGGAATTAGACCATTTTCACCTGCTCAAATGCTTAGAGCGACACCAAGAACACTTTCAGAGAGCCTATCAGATTGAGATTTCTCAGGCTACACTTGCTGAGGCAATTCACCTATCACGGCGTTATTTTAAAGAGAGTAAACTCCCTTATGGGGCTATTGACCTTATTGATCGTACCTTGGCAGCAGTGAAGATGAGCAATGCCAATACCTCTACAACGATAACAGTTTTTAAAAAGGAATTAGAAAAACTTAAAACCAGTGAAGAAAAAGACTTTTCAAAATTGCAACTCTGGCAAAATACCCTTTTAAGCAAGTTAAGTACTATTATCAGCAGCAGGCTTATCGGCAGCTATGCACTTACTGAGGAAACTCCTTATGAGGAGGGTATTGCTAAGATGGATGCCCTTCTTGTAGAACTTGAAGCACTGTCAGCTCATAAGATCACTTGTATAGAGCCTACTGAGATAGAAGCTATCATTGCGGTGATTACAGGTATTCCCATCGGTAAGATACAAGCCGATGAAAAGGATCGTTTGCTCAACATAGAAAACCGTTTGCAAGAACGGGTAAAAGGTCAGAATAGGGCTATACAAACCCTTGCCGATGCCATTATAGAATCGCGTAGTGGACTGAGCAATCCCAAGCAACCTATTGGCTCGTTTTTCTTCTTAGGTCCTACAGGGACAGGAAAGACAGAGCTTACCAAATCGCTGGCAGAGCTGCTCTTTGACGATGAAAATGCGATGATACGCTTTGATATGTCTGAGTTCAAGGAAGAACATTCAGCAGCTTTGCTCTATGGAGCGCCACCAGGTTACGTAGGTTATGAAGAGGGCGGTATGCTTGTAACTAAAATACGACAGAAACCTTATTCAGTAGTGCTCTTTGATGAGATAGAAAAAGCCCACAGCTCTGTGTATGACGTCTTTTTGCAGATAATGGATGAGGGTACTATTCACGATAAGTTAGGGCGCAGTGGTGATTTCTCTAATGCAATTATTATCTTTACCTCAAACATTGCCAGCAGTTGGATAGCAGAAGAAATTAGCAAGGGGCATACGCCTACCTCTAATGAGCTTATTGAGGTGATGAGTGAGTATTTCAGACCTGAGTTTTTAGGACGCCTTACAGAGGTAGTGCCTTTTTCACCTATTACAGAAGCGGTAGCTCAGGATATTTTCTTATTGCACCTCTCAAAATTACAACAGCAATTACAAGTGCAAAAGAACATATCCTTATCCCTTACAGAAGAAACATTGCATTACCTTTCTAACAAGGGTTACTCACAAAAATATGGCGCACGCCCCATTGCAGGGATTATCAGGAATTACCTGAAAAAAGCGATCTCCAAGTTTATCGTGGCGCAGCAGGTAAAAGAAGGTGAAACCTTAAAGGTAGATTACAAAGATAACCAACTTATATGGAGTGTTGAGTAAAGGCTTTTTTAAGAATGTTAGAAGACAAGTACAACATATCAGAACTAAAGCAAAGTGAAGCTGCTGATTTTATCGCAGAGGTATTCTATGATGAGCTTAAATTCATCTTAGGAGAGGAGCTTGACACCCTACTCAAACTAAAGCTATACGGTATGAACGCTCGTGTACACTCAAAGGATGTGCTCAATATCTCTACTGATTACCAAGCTACCCGATTGGGATATAGGGAGTTTTTGGTCCTACACCTCAGCAGGAACAGTATGTACCACCAGTTGCCAGAAGCACTCTTTCATCCTTTGGTAGTCAGCCACCCTTCAATGAGCAATAGAGAGATTGTAGAGGCGGTACGCAAGAATCGCAAACGGGAGAAAAACAATCTGTATTTCTTTTCTGCTTTTGATACACAGCTGTTTAAAGAACGCGCACATATTTTCAGCAGACATTTAAACCTGCTTACTGATGAGAAAGCTAAAGAGAATTTTTTAAATATTGCCAAACAGTTGTTAAATGTAGGGCTTACCATTCCTAAAAAGAAGTTAGAGATACTATTTTTGGAGCTATGCCATAGTGAGCAACTCAAAGAAAATCTCCCTGCTATTGAGCGTCTGTTAGAGCTTGTATTAGAACTACCTCTAAAACTCTGTTACATACCTAAAAAGTTAGAAAAACTGCCTTTTATCTCGTTAGGTGAGGCGCGTATAGGCGTGAATTTCGGTTTAGATGGTAGTATGGAGAGTGAAATAGAAGATGTAAAAGTAACCTTATTTTTAAGTAAATCAATAGATTATGAACTATATACTCAGCATACAGACAATATCAGAAAAATACTCAGTTTTTTGCTATTGGCAGCAAGAGAAGTTATTTTCTCTTATGAGAAACAGCAAAAGATAGATTTAGTAATAGGAAAAGGACATTTGGGGTTGGATACTTTTCTGTGATTTTGTAAATAGAGATAAGAAAATTAAGAAGATATGGAAGCGTTAATTTCATTTTTTGTAAAATACTTACTTGTACCGCTCTTGGCAGTGGTAATGCTTTTTGTGGTTAATAAATTAGCAGGTATAAAAAAGAAGATACAGGTTAAAAAAGTCATCATCTTTGTCCTTATTGTGGTGCTTATCTTAACGCTACCTTCACTTTTTGCGCTGCTCAAAAATGAGTTTGTGTGGGGTGGTTTGGTACTTAGTATCATCTCCTATCTCATCTTAGGAATAGGCTTGGTATACTATGTAAAGAGCAGTTATTACGCTAAAACACTCGGGTTTGAAGATGATTTACAAGATAAGGCAATTTTCTTTTTAGTGCTGTGTATTGCAATGTTAGTCTCAGCTTGGGCTTATTACCTCTTCTTTAACTTGCTAAGTACGCTTCCTTATGCAAGCACTGCAATGTTTATTGTCCTGTGGTTTGTAATACCTTTATTATATGTAACGGCAAGGGATTACTACCTAAAATTCGCTCCTGTTTTCCGTACTCCTTGGGTGGTTAAGTCAGATACTACAGATAGTTCTTATTGGGAGCGTGTAGACACCTTTAATCTTATACAAGTTACTGTTCGCATCAAGAAAACCCCTGATGCTGAGAATTATTCTTCTTATGTTGTAAAATTACCTATGGAAGTTCCCATAGGAAAGTGGTTTGATCGTTTTATTGAAGACCAAAATGTACGTTTTCCAGAAAGTCCTATACTCACCAAAGATGAAAATGAGGATATCGGTTGGGTGTTTTATACTCCTAAGTGGTTTGCTATACCATTGTTTGTAAGGTTTTTAGAGCCAGAGAATGAGGCTTATGAGAATAAGATTAAGAACCGACAGATAATTTATATCCGTAGGGTGAAATTAGAAAAAGGTATTTAATACATAAAAAATATAATAAAGATGAAGAAAATACAATATTTACCTATTAATTGGGAAGATGGTATGAAAATTACTCAAAAAGATTTTTGTGATGATTATTTCCATACTATTGAACTTATAAAAGATTACAACGCTACCAATCAGAATAGTTTTGAGTACGGCTTATTAGAGCCTATTGATACCAATAATGGCAATTTGGATTTAGAATTTTCAAACGAATCTAATACACTGAGAGTAACACTCAAATCGTGCCATCTTATTACTAAATTGGGTTATCGTATTTTGTTTTACGATGAACTCTATGGAGCCGAACAGCGCCCTTTTGCTATTGTAAATCTTGCCGATGTAGACGCTAACACAGAAGGTTTTTTTATCATTCTCTCTGTTAATCCTTATGAGGGGATACCTGTAGGAGTCCCGAATCCTGAAGAAGTACCCTTACATCACCCTTATATTCTACCAAAAATAAAATTAGAAATCATTCCTTATCAGCAAATAAATACGAGTTTTCTTGATAACTATTTTTTAGTGGTAGGGGAAATACACCTTAAGGAAAAGATTTTAGCAGAAAATAAGACTTACATACCAGCAGTGAAAAAAGTAGCTTATCATACTGAGACTGAAAAATTCAGGGCGGATCTCTGTAAGACTATTGGTGATATTAACAAAAATGCTATTGGAATTATAAAGAAGAACAAGGGTAATGAACGTACCAATCACTTAGGGACAAACACTTGTTTATTATGTCAGAATAGTAATAATTTTTACACACAAAATAGCTTCTTTTTTAACAATATTGCCTCTGAATATCCTCCAATTGTACTTGTAGAGCGGCTCACTCACTGGGCACATCAGCTCTCTATTTCTATAAACCTTATGGAAGATAGAGCTCAAGAAGAACTATTGCAGTATTACTACGAATGGATAGATGTAAAACCCTCTGAATTTACAGCTACCATAGAGAATGTAATCAATCTGCACTATAATCATATGAATATAGCTCCCACTCTAAACACACTCCAATTATTTATCACAATGATACATAAATTGTTTGAAAAGATGAGTGGTTTAGAATACATAGGGCAAAGAAGGGACAATATTGTAGTCAGCCAAGAATTACCTGCTCAAAAGGAAAAAGGCAAAAATAGCTCTATATGGTCTATGTTTGATTAATATACTGATAAACAGCATTCTAATTGAATTAAGACGAAAAACTTACAGCAAAATTAGTGCTGTTTAGAAATTATTTCCTATTTTTGCACCTGATTTTCAGTCTTAAGACACAACAGTTTATTTTATGAAATCAGTATCTCAAGAGATAAGAGCTAAAAATATTATAGATTTCTCTATTTCATTCACTATGCTGATAGTGATGTTCTTTCTGTGCTGTCATATCACCATATCCATAGCAGAAAAGGGGATTAACTTGTTAGAGGAAAAGAGGAACAAGTACGAACAAGTTTTCAAACACCAAGCAGAGCTTAATTTTATGTTAGATGACCTAAACAAAAAACTCTTTGCTTTGCGCAGTAAAAAACGCAATGCTGGTGAGCACAAGCAGCTACAAAAGATCATCTCAGAGGCACGAGAGGAATTAGAAAAAGATATTGACACCACTAAGATTGGAAATGAACACTATACCATCTATAGCCAACTGCTCTCTCAAGTGAGAGAAATACAAACTGTAATGGATCTCTATGAAATAGAGGACAACAAAAGGTCTTACTATATAGAGCAGTTAGAGAAATGCAAGCAGATTTATCAAGACCTGAGCCGTCAAAGAAGTAGTAATAACAAAGCAACAGGAAAATAATAACTATGGATGAAACATTTTGGAAGAAAATACGCTTTGCAATGATATTCGTACTCTTGGCTTCACTCCTACTTTTGGTGTTAGTCAAACTCATACGACCTATTCCTTTTATTGAGGGCAGTGAGGTAATGAAGGATATTCAAACCTCAGAGAAAATCCTCAAAGAACAAAAAGAGTATACTCATAGGGTGCGTATACTTTGTGATACCATCAAAGGAATTGACTTTCAAGTCAATCAGCAACAGCGTTTAGAGGAGATAAAAAGAGAAATACAATCCCTTGAAGATGTTTACAAGGAAAACAAAGATGCAAAGTACATTTTTGGTCTGCAATCGGCAAGGGTACTGAGAATTTATTTTGAAGCGCGAGAATCATTCAATAAAATTCAGACAAACAACAAAAAACTCAAAAGCAACTTAGATGAGTGTAAAGCCAATATTTAACATATAAATACGATGAATCAAAAGACCGCTATTATCGTTGGAGGTTCCCTATTGTTGATTTTACTCATTTTAGGGTATCTTTTCTTCACTCCTTTCTCAAAATCAGAGAATTTGGATTTCTATATCTTTGACTCCAATAACAACAATCACTATGAAGTAGGAGAACCTTTAGAGTTTACCATAAGTGACAGCACTATGGTAAAAAGTCATCAGATTGTCTGGAAGTTCGGCAACGGTGATATGGCAAAGGGTAAAAATAGTGTAAAATACGACTATAAATCTGCTGGCAAATACCTCATCACTTTAGAGGTTGGCAAAAACAATAAAGTCTCTAAGTATATCAAGGTTATCCCTACTGAACAAAAACAGGCTTTGGACTCTATTCCTCGTCTTTTAGGTCCTGATATTGGTTATGTAGGGGAAGAACTCGTTTTCTACGCTGAGGGTCCAGGAGCTAAGATTTGGTATTGGGAGTTTGGAGAATCAGGCACGGTAGACGCCTACGAACAGCAAACCGTATATGCTTACTCTGAGCCAGGTACCTATAAAGTAAAACTCTCCACTAACACCACTGCCTTTCCTATCTTTCACGAAATAGAAATTTTGCCCCAATTTGAAAAAGTAAATGACCTTATCACTGTTGATTCATTGGCTTTGGCAGAAGATGATATAAAGAAACACCTACAAAGTATTGCCAACACAGAGGTGGGCGACAGAAATAACTTTTATAAACAACTCAATTATATCAAACAACGCTATATATGCCATGACCTCAGTGAAGTAGTTGTGGTTATCAATCAGAATAAGTACAACGACCTGTATAGTTATTGTCAAGGATTGCACTACCTTGAAGCTAAGAAAAAACAGAAAGTAAATATCACCAAAGTGGAAATAGACACTTTCAATTGTGTAAAGCGGATTAATGTATCACAAACGGAGTAGAATAATGCGTTACAATAAAACTACATACCTTCTGATTTTAATAGGTGCTTTTTTGATCACATCAGAGGCTTTTTCTCAAATTGCTAAATACCAAAAGATAGAAAAGACGGGAGCTTATAATTTCAATTACGTAGCCCCTGAGAGACGCTGGAAAAAAGACAAGGATGTTTTTGTAGTCTACTCTGATAGGAATGATAATAAGGCGTATACCAATGCTTATTTTCAAAAGAAGCTCAGCAGTCAAAAACTACTCACTCCTTACTTTGTAATAGGTCGTAAGAATGGCTGCTTTGAACTTGTCAAGGCTGACTCTTCAAAGGTAGGTAAGCCCAAAGGGTTCTTTTCGCCTCTTATGGGGCGCAAACGCCATTTTAAGGATGCTAAATCTGTGGAATATATCGGTTGGATACCAGTGCAGCAACTCTTATTACACCACTCTGCTTTTACAGATTTTAGCAATAACAAGCCCATTAAATACAAAGTTGGTGTCAGTAGCCCAGAGGGATTACTTGAAAAGCAACTCTATTTTGCAAATGATTCGCTGTGGCTCTTTAAAGACCCTACCCTAAAGGGAAAGAGTAAGCAAAAAATCAAAATAAATGAAACTGTATATGCTTTTAAATACAGTCAAAACAAGGAAGCGGTACTTATCTCCAATAAACCTATAGTAAGAGATACGATCTCTCAACTGATAGGCTGGGTCTCTGCAAAGGCTATTAGCCCTGTAGGACAAGGCAAAGTATACAAACTTGTCAATGACTATCAGCATACCATCTCATCGGATGAGTGTGATTCCCTTCCTTTGGGAAAGCAAACAGTGCGGTCAAATTACGTATATAACACTTCCAACAGCCTTATAGGGCATCAGAAAACGAATCCCCTAAGTGTGCCTTTCTACGTATGGGATCACACCAAGGGTAAACTCATCAATGTAAAAGGAGATTATTTTCCTATTACTGAAATTGCACGAATGGATAAAGAAAGAAAAAAAATAAACTTTCATTTTTTCTTTGATGCAGAAGATGTACAGCGTGTAAAACCACTGCTCAACGCCCTACAAAACACTTGGCTTCCTCTCTCAGAAATGAAGGATATAACTCCTACCTTCTCTGCGGTTTGCATAGGGAAGAACACCTCTTATAGTCTGCTTAAAACCACTTCTTTTGAAGAGTGGCTTTACTTTATTGAAAACCCTACAAAAACTATTAGTGGCACTACTACACAGTCAAAAACAGACCTTGCAGAAGCACTATTAAAGACCTTACCTAACTACGGTCCCAATAGTTTTGAGAGTAACTTTTATATTATTGTGGGCACCAATGAGCTACATAAGATAAGCGAACAAAATCCTCTACTCTCTAAGATGGCGCAAAACTCAGCCATTGTTTTATTTGCTCAGATAGAAAACAACCCTGATGGTGCTTCTCAGAACTTTTTGTTATATGCCAAAGAAATTCTCTCTAAGATTGGCAAATATCGCACAGCACATTTAGAGAACTATATAGTAGATAACCAGCTGATAACAGAGGATAATAGCCTCAAAAACATTGCAGATGAACAGATGAACATCTATGTGTATGATGCCCCTAAAAATAGCTTGTTTAACGGTGGACTTGTCTTTCCTCAACTCTACCAGCGATTAACACCAGCGGCACTCAATACAGCTATGGATTCTATTTTAGTGCATAGCAAACTCACCCAAGAGAAACTTATCACTTCATTGGAGAATTACAAAAATAACTTAGGAGTGATTTACTCTGAACCTTCAGTAGCTGCTAAATGCTTTTTTAAAGGGGAAGAAGCTAAACTCTCTCAGATTAAGAAAGACAATATCAATGAGATATTCTTTGATCGCTTTCAGACAGATAAAAACCTTTATTTAGACGCAGGTTTAGAACTTACCAAAGAGGAAATCACCGACCTTATTGACAATTACAGAAGTTTGCTACCTGATTTTAACGAGCTTAATAATACAAACAAAAAGCTACTCAAACGACTTTATATGCAGCAAATACGCAATATCAATCGTATTTACAATCGTAAGGTGATTCGCAGAGGTGCTCCTTTATCAGAACTCTTCTCGCGAAAGACAAGTATCTTTGTAAATGACACAAAGGAATTTAATAGCTACAATAGCAACGAAGTGAATACTAAAAAAGCACAGAAGCAAGGTTTTGATACTTTCTATCACAAACTCATTGATAAAGTGAATCAACTTGAAAAGCTATTCTTAGAAAATAAGATAGAAAAGACAGAGAATAACACCTATTTCCTACCTAATAAGTTGCTGTTATAGCAAATAAAATGAGCTATTTTTTGTATAATCAGAAAATAATTACTACTTTTGCTCCGTAAATCACCTTAATAAAGTACTATGTCCGACACCTCACACAGTTTTTTCGATAACTTCAGCACCCACTTGCAATCCACTGTTGGACAGCAGGCGCAGGGGCTATCCCAGCTGAAGATAGAGAATGACAAAATGAACTCCAATAAGAACCTTAGTGGAG
>ERZ773018.365-NODE-365-length-28281-cov-3.228371_pt1 | contig 28281 bp, 29 predicted proteins | sample MGYA00580840_ERZ773018 | MGnify/ENA primary metagenome ERZ773018 (study PRJEB29015, sample SAMEA2738125) | human oral metagenome | biome: human oral; feature: human-associated habitat; material: saliva | place: China | collected 2256 ... | reverse complement strand
AAAGTGCAACACTCTTAGGAGGTTGCACTTTTGTTTTGGCACGAATTTAGCTACTCCAATATAAAGAACTATTTTAAGATTAGGTGTATGAAAAAGTTATTTTTAAGCTTACTAGTTGCAGCTTCTGCTGCTTTCGGATTCCAGGATGTGGTAACATTCGTTAATGGTTATAAGCCAGCTACATCATCTCTAACACTAGGCGATGTAATGGACGCCGACGGAAATATCGTTGGTGAAGCTAGTTGTAAAAATGGTAAATACACTATAAGTTTTACCGTCTTTAATGGGTTTACAAAATACATAGGCACATATGATAAAGTATATGACGATAAAAGTTTAGACTATATGTGCAATATCGTAAACACGGCAGATGAAGTATATAGAGGAACAGAAGCAAACGATAGAGATTTAAGTGTGTCTACCGATGGCATTAAGTGTATGGCTGTTAAAGATGAATATGTTAAACATACCCCAAATGAAGTTAGGAAAACAGCTAGCACAACAACATACACCCGAAGATGCATGACAGCTCCATCTTACGTAGATCCACTCGCTAAGTTTCCGAAACTACCATCTTCATACGGTAAGCCATTTCCAGAGATTTATAAAGAATCTATGGAGATAATAACCAAGTGGAATAGTATCCACGGTAAAACTGACGTTCTTTGGATAGATCAAGGAGAAGAGAGATTTAGACCTACCAGAGAGCAATTCCAAGAGATCTTAAATGGTGCTAGTGCAGGCGGTATAATTTTCGATAATGAACTTAACTGGTACGCATCGACTTGGGGCAATAGAGATGGTAGCTTAGGTTACTATACAACAGAAGGTAATCCAGAATACCGCAAGATGCGCGATAGTATGTTGGTTGCCATGGGTGAAGTTGATACTATAGCACGTAGCAATGATTATAGGTTTGAGACGCGTTATTATTACGATTGCATTCAGACTAATAGCGGCAGGGGAGATAATCGCTTCTATGGTGTAGTCGTAAATACAGTCTATGATAAAAGGGATGGTATTGAAACTAAACCTACCCAAGTGTACCCTGCACCTGATAGCCAAGGATCATTTGCGTGCAATACTAGCATGAAAGGTGCTATTTTATCTGCGAGCGAATTCGTCGCGTATAGGAATGCGGGTAAAGCACTACTGATACCTGTATACGTTAAATAATATCATATCACTAGGAACCTATATAGGTTCCTAGTGATATTCTTTTTTTTTTCTTATAATGTTATCGCTTTACTAGCTTGTTCAGATGTAGTGTTATTGATACCTATAAAAGAACATTTAGCAACATAGTTATGTCCCAATGTTAATACAACTTCTGGTATTACTATCTCTGTAAGATCATTAGTATTCGTTAATGAAGACCATATGAGAACATTATTTTCATATAGATACCAGTTAGTGGCTATATGTCTTTTATCTTCTACTCCTACTATATTAAAACCAGATGCTTGTAACTCTACTCTCTTACCACTTATAGAAGCAGTTAACGTAGGTGTTGATATAGCTATAGAAGGTTTAATAGGTAAATTATACTCTACTTCAGATACTTCACTTACTACCTCATTCTCTGCTACATACTGTAAAGTAACAGTATATCTAGTATTCCAATCTAACTTATCATATTTAGACTTAGCTATTGGTATTTCAGTACCTGGTGTTTTATTACTAGTTACTGTAGCTATAACTTCATCAGCTTTCTTAACAGTTATTAACGTTTCTTTATACTCATGTCCTGGTACCTCTAACTTATCATATGTATAGGTACTACCAGATACTATCAGTCTAGGTTGTGTTATACCTTCTATATCATGTTTAACAGTTATAGTAGGTTTAGCTATCTTACCTTTATAGATATTAAAGGTTTTCCTAGTTAGTTCTATAGTACCTATATCTGTTCTAGCTTTACATATTAACGTATAATTTAAACCGTATTGTATATTAGCAGAACTATCTATAGTAGTATTAGGAACAGTAGTATCTAATAGTTCAAATGGGGTTAAGAAATGACCATTCTCTAGTATCCATTTATAACCAAGGATATTGATCCAGTTAGCATTATTCTTATTAACGTTATTGATCTGTAATCGTATATCAGTATGACTATTGATAGTTATATCTACATCAGCTGTTATAGACAAGTTAGGTTTAAACTTAACTTTAGCTAATGGGCTATTATACATATGTCCTACTATATAACTCTCTAATTGAAACTCTGGTATCTTAGTATTACTAGGAGAGAACCAAGTACGATATTCATCAGCTGTTAATGTTCTAGTCATAGGTACATTATATTTACCAGCAAATGTATCATCTGTTTTATTAACACGTTCTTGATCAAATGTAAGATCATGTACTCTTAATACGGTAGTTTTAACAGTATCTTCTTTATCCTCTATATGGTATTTAGAATAGTTAAGAGTAGGTAATTTATCTATACCTTCTGTTATAGTTATAGTAAGAGGATCCCCTAAATCATCTACAGGTTTAAACGTAATAGTTTGTTTATTAGAACTTAATGTAGCTGTATTATAAGCTACTGTAACTTCATATGTTAAATCTTTACCTACTAAGTAATCTGTTATAGGTAGGATAGTTAAATTAGTAGTATCATGTTCGTTCTTATATACTTCTACTTTATTACCATTCTCTATCCTAACCAGTAACCAATAAGTACTAGCATGTGTTTCTGTACTACCTACAATATTAAACGCATTACCTTCTATAGTATGGTTACCACCGTTATAGTGGTACATAATACTAGGAGTAGATATATAGATATTCGGAGTACTGAATGTAAGAGACATAACCTTACTAGTATACTTCCACCCTCAGATGGCTGTACTAAATTCACAGTATACTTATCTATCTCATAAGTTACTTCTACTGTATATGTAGTATCTGAACGCAAGATACCATTAGGTACTTGTATAGATACTTTATCGTTAGTATTAAAGATACTACTAAATACTAGATCGTTATCTCTAAAGATCTTATAGGTAGTAGCTATATGGTTAATATTACCTATAATGTTTTCTCCATACTGTCTGAAACCTGAAGTAGTTATCATAGGAGATAAAGTATTTGGTGTTACTGTTATAGTAAATGGAAATACTCCATATGCTGGTGTTTTATAACGTAATGGATTAGAATAAGGGGAACGTAACTTACCAGAGTAAAAACGATACTTAACATAAACGTATGTATTAGGAGTAGCTATGTTAGGTAACCAAGAGTCTTTAAACTCTGGTCTCTTAGTAGTATCTAAGATATTAGTAAACTCTAAGGTATCGGACGCTATCCATTCCGTATGTGTTAGTAAACCTTTAAAAGCTTCTGTAGTTTTATAAGATGCTCGTTGTAGTGGTTCGTTATGATCATCAGGATTAGTTATACCACCGTTATTTTCTGTTATATCAGGTTTAAGTATATTAGAGATAAGAGCATCATCTCCTAAGTCTAATGTTCTTGATAATGTATTCGTAGTCGCTAAGATACCGGATCTATCAGGTACAATAAGTGTTATGTCATCTTGTGGAGTAGGCATGACTAAAGTTTTAGCTTTAGTAGTTCTACTATCTTTTAGTATAAGATTACCCATAGTATAAACTCCTTCGTTATAGTAAATAAAGCTAGCTAGGGCTAGCGATCAGCTAACAAACAGACAGCATAGAACATAGAGAAGACGTATTTGTCTTCTCTATGTTCTCATATGTTTTTGTCAAACTAAAAAAATTTCAGTTATATATTATTACAGTAGAGGGTGGATAGGTATCGATACCTATCCACCCTCTACATCTTAGGATAACCAACTAAAAACCATAAGCTACTAGAACGCGCATGTTCTAGTAGCTTATGTAGATTGGTTACTCCGGAAAGGAGTTAAATATGACCGATTTCGCATCTGGCTTAGCTAGAGAAGAATCGAGCGTAATGTTCGATTACTACTTTAGCGAGCTAAGTGTAGTTGCTGAGTCCTTTCCTGGACTTAGTAACCAGCTTAATAAGATAAGAGATAATCTTAGATTATTAAGTCATAATAAAGGTGAATTGGATCGTTATAAAAACGATTTAGTTCCACACTTGGGAAAAATTCACTCCCAAGTCAGACGCTTGGTAGCATAAGCTACCGAGTAGTCGAGAGTAGAGAGCATTCTCTACTCTCATTATAGTCTATTATGACAACAGTTTAATCATACTGTAAATATACATAAGGAGTAGAAAATGATTAAGATAATTAGTAAGCTAAATGACAGTCTACTAGAGGAAGTAGTATTAAAACATGATAGAATTATAGACCTAGATGCAGCTGCTGTAAAATGCGGGTACTGCAATAATCTAAAATATAGAAGTTTTATGGCTTTAGTTAGCCACAATTATCAAGGGTTTGAAACCTTGATAAATGCAGTTTCCGATGGAAAAGAAACTACAACACGTATAACACATACTAGTGTTAACGCTGGCAACATCCGTGGGTTTACAACCACGGTACGATATAAGGCAGAAGGATTAGTCCTTTTTAATATGGATAGAAAGGAAATCTATATCCTGTCTCCAGAACAGGAAGTAGATTTTATAGGGATGTTTAAAAGGCATCGTGGTATAGAGTTCTACCAATCTGCTGTAAGACTAAATGATGATTATATAGTCCTTGCTGATATAGAGGACTTTACAGGTATGAAAAAGTACTTGTAGAAAGGAATAGATAATGAAACAAGAAGAAATTGATAAATTTATAAAACATTTAGAGAGCTCTGCTAAAGAGCTCGCTTGGTCTATTAATAAAAATACTTTCAGAAAGGAACCCACTTATGTTATTGTAGCTGGGAACCTTTTTGATAAAAAATCTCCAACCCACTTGTATAAAGTGGTTGGAGAGATAACCAGTAAGATCAAAGACCTAAAGGATGTCTATAAGGATCGTCTATACGAATTCCTTATAGACTTCAGTAACGCAGTGGCTGAAGCATATAAATGCGAGTTAAACGATATACTCGTAAATCATTCTAAGAAGTATATCGTATACATAGCAGAGGATGCTGAACTAGTATCCTTTGCTAGAGCTATGCGCTCAGGTGCAGTAGCCGATCTCTTTAGTGTACTCGGGCTATCAAGCTTTAAAGACGAGTATACTAGCACATTAAGAAAGAGGATCAACTTCGAGTTGAATCCTGTCATTATAAATAATGACGTAGTTGCCATAAGGCCAATAATAACTTTAAAATAAAAAAGGAATAAAAAATGAAAGTAATTTTAACTCTAGTATTTGTAGCATCTGTTGCGCTAACAAGCGCTTTTCATCTTTCTCAGAGAGAGCCAAGGTTCGATCCTTCTAAGGGTCCTGAGCAATTAAGAGATTTAAGACGATAAGGAGAGAAGATGTTACATTCTTTCTTAGAGAGCGTATACGCCTTTAACTGGGCGATATATGCTCTTATATGGATTGCATTAGGCTATGGTATTTATATCATAGCTATGTATTTCTTGGTTAAACGTAATGTAATCCAAAGTGGTATATTCTCTACTAATGATCTTAACCAGAAGATCGTTAAGAGATGCGAAGACCAAGCGGTCGGCATCTCAGTAGCTATAGTATTTCTACTGTGGCTACTATCCCACTACGTTTAATATATAAGACTAGAGCGTACCTTACGGTACGCTCTAGTCATCTTTTATCTTTTTATTCTTTTTATGTATGCAAGTATAGTTTTAGCTTTAGCTATATCAAAATCTGATACATTGTTAATAACAGATATATACCCTTGGAACAATGCTTTAAACTGTTTTTGTATATTACCTCTTATAACCTTAAGTACTTCTGCATCAGCACCTTTAATAGTTCTTGTTATATGCTCTGCAGTACTCTTTAGATCTTTCATTATGGACTCAGTCTTAAGTAATAGTGCTCTATCATCAGATAGTTCTTTTACTAATGCATCTATAGAAAAATCTAATACGATCTTACTATCTAACTCTACAACTAAGTTAGCAAATCCAAACTTCTCTAAACCATTCAACTCTGTATATGCTAATGTACAATATAAAGACCTACCAGATGGTTTAACACTATATACGAAGTATTTAGCATAACCAACTTGATTAGCAGCTTTCTTAACTAACGCATCTACGTTACTAGATAATTTAATACCTAATGCTTTATTATTCTTAAGAACGTTATTGATATCATCTTGTATACTACTATTAAGAGTTTGTTCTATATTACGAAGTTCTCGTACCATAGCTTCTATTCTATATAGATAAGCTGATTTATCATTACCCATAAAGATTTGAGAAGTAGCTACATACTTATTACCATAACGTTCGTTAAAGTTATATTCTAAAGTATTCTTATCTAAAGTGTTATTACGATAGATCTTAAGTTCTTCCATATACTTAGCTATATCCTTAGTTTTAGTAGGTATATATTTTCTTAGTTCCTCTATCAGAGCTTTAACGGTTGATACTATAGCATCCCATATATACATAGCAGTCTCTTTAAGGTTATTTAATATATCCTTAAGATCTTCTAAGTTAGCAGTATACGTATCTTTATTAGTTAATGATTCTGTAGAGAGTTTTAACTCTTTCTGATAGTTAGTTAAAGAAGCATAATATCTTAATGCTTCTTGAACTACTACCTGTTCTTCTAATGGAATATCTTTAGTAGTGCTATCTTGTGCTAATATAGCTTTCTCTTCTATAAGTTTTTCTAGCTCATCTGTAGCTTCACCAGCTTCTTCTATGTTATCTAGTTGTTCTAGTACGTTATCTGTAGCTTCTTGATAAGATGTAGGATCTACATATTCTACTTCTGGTTCTTCGCAGTTACAAGACTCTACTTTAGGAACAAACATTTCGTTATTAAGACTATTTACAAATTTCTTTAAACCCATGATTTACTCCTATATTAATCTAAAGACTGTAGTTTTTCTATCTTAGCATCTACAGCCGCTAGTTTATCTTCGTAGTATTCTATCTGCCCTTGAAGTTTCTCGTCAGGTGTTCCACCAGCTGCTTGATTACGTAGTTCTAGTAACCTTAGTTCTATAACAGACTTAAGTTGTTTAAGATATTCTATCTTAGCAAAATCTCTTTCTACTAGATATTTACGGAACTTAAGGATAGGGTTACCTACAAAACCTTGCACTGTTGTATTAAGATCTGACATAGCAGCTGCTTCTGGTGCTCCACTAGATAAACGATCGTAGATGCTATCTGTAGATAGATCTTCTATAGTCTCTAATAGAGTTTTGATAGCTATCTTACCTAGTACTTTTTGTTTAAAGTCAGGAGCCATCTGTACGATCTTAGCAACGCCTTTAGCTGGTAATACAGAATGTTTCTCATCTCTCATTATGATAAAGATTAACTTAAGCATATAGATAAGATTAACTTTAATATCTTCTACTAGACTATAAGTAGTATATTGTTTATAGTTCATAGTCTTACTATTAAGACTGTTGTTTAAGTTAGTTTTAACTAGCTGTTGTAGCTTAGTAAGGTTATTACTTACATCAGTAGCATAAGCTTTACAATCTCTTAATAAAGATTCAAAGCTTTTAGCTCCTAAGCTAGATTTTACTAATGCAAATGCTTTAGTCTTATCTACGTTTTTAAGTATCTCTGGTTGATCTAATAGCATATCTAATGCTGGCATAACAGAATCATATAGATCTTCCTCTATAGAGTCTAATAGTTCTAATGCTAGTGTTTGTACTTTACCAAATTTATTACTAGGGAATAAGTTAGTTATACCGTTGTATATCTCTTGTAGTGTTATCATATTGTTATTTCTCCTTATTGTATATTAAAATGCTGGTACTCTATTATTAAGCATATATTTCATCATCTCTAGGATAGATGTTTCTGAATTACCAGAACCTCCTTTCATTAGTTTAGCATAACCTGTATCTATCTCACCTTGTAGATCTGATATAAGCATAATACAACGTTCTGTATCATCGTTAAGAATAACTAGGTTATGCGCTTGCATAACTTTAAGGTATTTTTCTTTTCCGTTAAATGTTGTAATATCATTCCTAAATGCTTTAGAGATATAAGTAGCATCATTATCAGAAACTACTACTATGCCGAATGATGCTTCAGCACCTTTAACACCTGTTAATACTCTTCTAGCAGCAGAGTTAAGTTCTTTTACTGTTAAATCTCCTAGTAGAGTACTATTCTTATCTAGTCTATTCTTCTTATACTCTTTTATTAGGTCATTACAGAATAAGAAATCACCTAGTGATATTCCACCTGAACGATACTCTAGCCATCTAGCGTAAAAACTATTCTTAGCATTCTGATCTTCTACTACTTTTATCAACTCTGCTTGTTTAACTTTCTTAATACTACCTACGATAGTCATTGGTATCTCTATTATACCATGTGCATCTGATTTAATAGTAACACGTATGCTTCTAATATAAGCACCATCTACTACAGAGTTCTTATCTGCTTTAGTTATATCTTCTAAGCATACTCTTAAGATGTTAAGCTCTTCTTCGTTAAGATACATAGCAGGTGAATTAAAATCAAGTTGATTTAAAGTAACAGGTTGTTTTAGATCTTCTGTAGATAGATCATAACCTAATGCTCCAGCCGCATAACTTAAACCTTTATAAGCTCCTTTAGAACCAGCTATCCTAACTAAGTCATTAGTCTTATAGTTATTAGTACTTAGAACATCTATAGTCTCTACTGCTGATTTACCATGTATCTTAGTAAGTATATCGAATGCTTGTGTATAAAAGCTAGTAAATATATCTAATGCAGCGTTAACAGCTGAATCTAAAGCTTTACTTTGGTAAGCTTCTTCAGATACTATTATAGTAGGTTCTATTATAAGTGTTTTGATTAATTTAGTTATAGAACCAGATACTTTAAAGTTGCTATTAAGATACTTATCGGTATCTTTAACTTCGCCTTGATTAGCATTAGACTTAAGCATATCACTTACTATTTTTAGTCCAGCTGTTAATGCCATTACAGGTACTCCCATATTAACTCCTTATATATGTAAAAATCAGAGAAGTCCCCTATTTAGCAGGGGGTTTTAGCTGATTTTGAACCCCTATGACAGAGGAGACATGATATATATGGCACAACAAGATTTTTTTAAAAGATTTAAGAATATAGATCAGATTTTTGCATATGGCTCTACTACAGGTACTAGAGACGCTGCAATAAGTACTAACCTAAAAGGATTTTACCATGGTGGTGGTATGCCTACTATACAACCTAACCAAGATAGAAATGGTTATGTTTTCTTTACAAGACCACAACTTAACTTATCCGCTAGAAACTGTATGCGTACTAGAATGTTATTTAACTTATTAACTAGAGAAGAAGCTTCTTTACAAACTTGGGTAAGAGCTACATTAGATCCTAGGATCTATAGTAACCCTAATGAACTAGCTAAATCTCCTTATGTAGATAATACTAATGTATTTATTCCATTACTTACTAACAATATTAAATCGTTAAGTGGATGGCCTGACTTAGTAGTTAGTACACGTACTTCTACAGAAGGTTTACGTAAAGAAGTACAATCTGCTGTAGATGGTATTATGGATTACTATCAGGAGTTTGATCTAGACGCTACTTTCTATAACACACAAGAAGATCCTATAACTAACTTATTCTATATATGGGAAAGGTATATGACATTAGTACTAGATGGTACTTGTAATCCATATCCTGATTTTATAGTAGAGAATGAAATGGATTATAATACTAGAATATATAGAATCATAACCGATAGTACTGATAGGTATGTAAGTAAGATAGCTGCATGTGGTGCTGCTATACCTATTTCATTACCTACATCAGACTTTGCTAACTATAATAGAGATGAACCATTTAGTACTGCTAGAAAAGAACTTACTGTAAGATTTAGATGTAATGGAGCTATGTATTACGATCCTATATTACTACAGGAGTTTAACGAAGCTGTGTTTATATTTAACCCTACATTAAGAGATGAAGTTCTTAAAGGGACTATCAATCTGGTAACATCTAACTTTATGAAAATACAACCACACTTCAGATACATGTTCCATGGATTAACTATACCATATATAGATCTTTCTACGAATGAGTTATGTTGGTTAGTAGATACTACTAGAAAAGATGCAGCTGAAGCAATAACACAGTATGAAATGATAAAAAATGAAGGAGAATAATAATGGATAAAATACTAGAGAGGCAAGAACTTATTAAGTATGTTCATAACCCAGAGATGGTACAGAAGAAAATAATAGATCTTATAGAAAAAGCAGAAAATACAGAAGTAGCTATAACATCAGCTACTTCTCCTTTTCTTATGTTGTTAGAAGCAACTGCTATAACAACAGCTAACGCAGCTAATGAGTCTATAGCTGTTATGAGATCTAAGTATCCTGACTTAGCATTAAGTAGAAGAGAAATATCACATCACCTTAGTGATGATGAGATAGAAGGATTAATATCTAAACCTGGTTATGTAGATTTATTGTTTAGAGTATCTGTAACTGATTTAGTATCTAATGGTTATAGACCTACTGGAGCTAAATATGTAGAAATGACTATACCAGAACAAACTAAGATAACTGTATATAACACAGATCTTACTATACTAAACGATATAGTTATCCGATTCTACGATAACGGGATTTCATTCGTAGAGATGCAACCTAACTTAGATAACCCAGTAGCATTAGCAGATATTGGTATTATAGTATCTACTGTAGCTCAAGATGATCAAGGACATCCTTATATCTACTTCGAGACTAAAGTACAACAAGTTACTGTAAGTAACTATAGTTATGCCGTAGTAGCTTCTGAAGGATTTACTAAGAACATACCGTTTAAAGCTAAAGATAATAAGTTTAACTATGTTAACGTAAGCTATGAAAATGCTGCCACATTAGGTAATAAGGTAAAATTACCTATAGGATATAACGATGAGTATTTAGATCCTTATACTCCGACAGCTTATATTAACATTATAGATAATGATATAACTAACGAGTTAATATTAGAAGCGTTACGAGTACATATACCAGATACTTACTTTATACATAACTATATCTCTGGTACTATCTATGTAGACCTATATGAAACTAAAGGTGGTATTTATCTACCATTAGTAGATGCTAACCCAGAAGACTTTACATTTACACTAGGTAGAGTAGGTAAAAATAGTTCTACTGCTGTAAGTCCTAACGTAAATATGATCGTAGCATCTAGAGGTGTTATAGCTAATGGTTCTACTGGATTAAACTTTAACGAACTAAGAAATGCTATTATCTTTAATACTAAAGGTGATCAAAACTTACCTATAACAGACTACCAGTTATCTTATAACAACCAACTAGATGGATTTACTATAATGAAAGATTCTGATGTTCTTACTGGTAGATCTTATGTAGCTATGAGAAACTTAGATAAAACAGCTTCTACTGTTATACGTTCTTTACAAGACGTTTATTTTAATACAGTAGATGTTATGCTAGAGAGATTTACTAAACATCCACAAGTAGGAGTATTCGAAGATAGCTTTATTATTAAGTCTGGTACTGTTTTTAAGTCTGTTAATAGTCAGACAGAGATTATTTCTAAAGAGCAGATGGATGCTATAGCTTTATTAAGTACAGATGATAAGATCAACTACTTTAAAGAAGCTAAGTTCTTTACTAACCCTTACTACTATGTTATAAGTAGGATCAAGAACTATACTACTGCTAGAGTATATGACTTAGATCGTCCTAAGTTAACAGATATGAGAATAGTAGGTTCTAATAGAGAAATAGATGTACGTTGTAATACTAACCAGTATGTTGTGTATAAACATCACGATGGATTTGAGATAGTGTTAAGTATTCTTAAGAACGCTGAAGCAGAAGCTATAGATACTAACGAGTTACATATGATGGCTGCTATACAACTTATAACGAATAATAAGTTATTCATTAGGGGTACTTATGATAGTACTGATAATATATTTAGGTTCTTTATAGCATCTAGTATGTATGTTAACAAACATGATAAGTTAGTACTTACTAATGGACAAGCTACTACATATAGCAACTATTCAGAACTAGTAACTACTATAGATTTTTATATCTACACTACAGATAGAAGTATAGTAGATCCTAAGAACTTCTTAGGTAATGATTTAACATTCGAGACTAGAAGACATGTTGTTATAAATAAAGAGACTATGAACCTTAAGTTCGGTAGTAGAATAGAGTCTATATGGAGTCGCATAGCTGTTAGTTATACAGAGAGAAAATACTTAAGATATACAGAAGATGTTTATAGTTACTACTTAGAAGATGAGTATGAAAAAGATCCCATCAGTGGTATGATAGCTAAACTAGAGAATAATAAACTAGTTATGAACTTACTACATGAGAAAGGTGATAAGGTACTAGACGAGAAAGGTAATCATGTTATATTACATCATAAAGGAGATGTAGTGCTAAATGATAAAGGATTACCTATCATAGACGATATGGGTGGTATAGTAAGACATCTAGATATACTTATGTTAGACTATGAGTTTTACTTAGCAACTCATCCTGCTTATGGTAAACATAATCTAATGTGTATAGACCAACTGAATGAATACATGTTAAATATCTTACCTACTAGGAATGATAAACTATTAGAGAATACTAACTTATGGTATAAATCTTATAAGACAGTATATCCTATAAGAGTACGTATCAATAACGTTATCTATGGATTGAACAGTATTATTAAACCTAAAATAACTATCTACTATAATCAGAATACAGATTTTAAACTATCATCTGTAGACTTTGAGAATATTAAAGATAAGATAGGGTTTATTATAGATAAGTATCTAGAGAACGATAAGATTTCTTTAACAGAGATAAGGAATGAGATACTGAAAGAACTAGGAGAAGATGTATTATCTGTTAAGATAACAGGTATAGATAATAATAACTCTGAGTTAATCTATATAGAAGATAAGAATACTAGATTCTCTTTAGATAAGACATTAGTACTTAACGATTATAATCAATTAGAAGTTAAGTATAATGTAGATGTTACAATACAGACATTATAACTAACGAACAAAAGCATAGATACCTTACGTAGAGCTTAGACTCTACGTAAGGTATCTGATATGCTTGATAACGATGCTAGTGGAATAGCAAAGTTATTACAGACTTGCTCTGTATCTTTTATAAAGAAAGGAGCTAATATGATCATACAACTGATCTCAATTGTGTATAACACAATATGCTTTATAGCATCAGTATTAACGATTATATCTTATTTAAAAGAACGTTGATACGATCAATAAGGAAGAGTCGCTCTCTTCCTTATCTACGTATGATCTATTAATAGTCTGTTGTATTTCGACTACCACTACGTAAGTTCTATAACTTACGTAGTGGTAGTCTTATATGTCTTATTTAAATAAGCTAAATGTTAGGTTACTACCTAATCCAGCTTCTATATAAGTAGGATGTTCTTTAAGAGCTAATATGATCTTTTTAACAGGACAATTCTCTATGTTAGTAGATGTTTGGTCATCACCTGTGAACCACATAACCTTAAGATAATCGCTACTATAGAAATACTCTTGTGCTGCTCTAAGTAGATTAACAGCATCTGTAAGTACCTGTAGTATAAACTCTGAATGTTCGTGTATTTCTAATACGTTCCTAATAGTTAAAGAATGACCTCTTGTTAATGCAAAATTAGTTCTGTTTATGAAATCGCATACTAGCTGGTCACCTTTAAGTTCTACTGTAGAGTTTTCTACTCTAAGACCTATAAGATAATTAAATAAACCCCATAAGAGATCATTACCATTAACATTAAAGATATTTTCTACTCTATCTTTAGTAGGGTTAGTAACATCTTCTGTAGGATGTAATATAGACTCTGGTATTATTCCATTAGGAAAGAATATATCTTTTATGTTAGTATCTAATACTGCTTTAAGTAATGGAGTATCTATATCATGCTCTATGAATGTACCGTTAACTTCTGTAGTATACTTAAAAGCCTCTAGTACTGATATAACAGAAGCATCTAGTTTAGCTATAGATTCTACATAACCTTTAGCAGAACCGAATAATGCTTCTAAAGACCATAGGTTATTTTGGAAGATACGAGCAGAGTTACCATTGATCCTAGTTTCTGTATCTCTAAAAGAAGATAAGATACTAGTTATCTTAAGTTTAACTGGTTCTAGGTTAGTAGTAGATGGACGCATAGTAAACTTATGTATAGGTATATCTTTAGTAATAAAGTTACCATAAGTTGGATCTATATCTGTTACTAGAGATTCTAAAGATAGAACCTCTTCTGCAGATATAGCATTAGAAGACATTAAGCCTTCTAACTTATCTTCTAATATTCTTTTAAAATTATTATCCATATTTTATCCTTCGTTATTTTATGTTCCAAAGAGCAGAAGCTACGTGTATCTCATTAGCGTTAAGATCTTCTATCATAGCTATAAGTTTATATTCGTTATAAGCTTCTGTTTTGCTATAGAAGTATTCTGCTATCTTACGCATCTTATTATTCTGTAGATAAGCATAAACAGGTTCTAGTGCTTTATCTATATCTTCTATATCGCTTAATATTTGTTTCTTAACATCGTTATTAGTTATATTAGCCATTCTACGTATAGCTGTATTACGTATACGTTTGATTCTGCGATCTAAGTTATCGTATTTAGCTAGGTATTTAGCATTAACTTTATCATATAGGTTAGTCATAGTGTCTATAGATGTGCATATAGTTTTAACTAACGTTACTATACCACCTACACCTAATGTTAATAGAATAACTGGTCCTGTCGCAGCACCTGCAGCTACTGCAGCATAAGCTGCTATAGATGCGATACCAGCTCCAAGCCATGTTGAACTCTTAAGTGTCATTTTAAGGTCCCATAACTCATAACCTCTGTTATCGTATATTGGACCATACGCACCTAGTGATTCTGCTAAGTATTTAGATAAACCAAATCTACCAGAAAACTCATCAGCTTGTTGCTCTATATCTGTCAAGAACTGGTTAGATGTATGCATAACACTAACACCTCGAAAAATATCTTTATAAGCTTGCACACTTACACCTACTATATCTTTAGGCATATCTTTAGGCATATCTATGTTAGCAGTATTATAGAATATCCGTATAGCTTCTGTAGGAGTTTTATTTTTCTTAGCATACTCTTCCATAATAACATCGTTAAGTATAGCTACGTTAGAGAATACTCTATGTAAACGTTCTATGTGGTCCCAGTTATGACCGAACTCATGTAGACAAATAGCTAATGCATGTTTAGCTGTTAGGTTACGCCCAATAACTCGATCATACCAGTCTATGTTAATATATACAGACATATTCTTAGGAGCATTAACAAACTTAGCGTTCTTAATATCTAATGTAAATCCACCATTCTTAATCTTATCTAAGATACTAAGGAACTTAATATTACCTAATTTGGCATACCAGGTATTTACATCTTGATACTTAGGATCTGATAGATCTAAATCTCCATTAATCATTGCTTCGTAATCTTTAGGATTCTTAGATTTAAAATCGTCTATACTTTTAAATAAAGTATATAGATTATACTCAAAGTTATAATCATATTCCGCGAATGGACCATTCAAGACAGTATAACAATCTCTTTCACTATTAGTACCGAATATTACTTTACATCCGAATCTCTTAGTAAAAAGATCTTCTAATGCTTTTACCGCTTTAAGACCTTCTGGTTTATTAAGGTTAGAGTTATTAATACCACCAACCTCTACAATCTTCTCAATAGCTGCTGTAGCTTCATTAAGGAATGGTTCATCATTCTGATAAGCTATCATCTCTCTATTAAGTATCTCTTGCTCTTCTCTTGCTATCTCTTCTTTTTTTAGTTTACTAACTGCGTTTTTTAAACTCATCTCTTTTACCTTATATATAAAAATTTTATAATATGTTATAGGTAGATAACTAACATTAGTTATCTACCATACATTGTAACATATTACGGTTGGTTACCGCTATTAACTTCCATATGGACACCATCTAGAAGAACTATATTCTTCCATTTCTTGTCCTTAGTAAGTTCATCTACATTATCGTTATATAGTACCATAGTCTTAGTAATAAATAATGTATCTGCTTTATACTCAGTACGTTTAGTACCAGATACCCATACTAGTGTTCCTGTAGTACCATCAGATACTTTACCTTCTATAGTAATAGTAGTATACTTATAAGGGTTATCTATAACTACAGTTCTACCAGCAGGAACTACAAGATCTGTTATAACGTTGGTTTGTATATCAGCTGTACCATTAGACACATTAGCATAACCTTTAGTCTTATAGATATAAACCTCTTGTGGATCTAAAGGAGCTGAACTGATTCTATAGATATTACCGTTATCAGCTACTAACGTACGTAAATACATTCTACCATCTTCAAAATCATTATTAAGATCTGTTACTGTTCCTGTATTAGGATCGAATAATATGATCTTTTGGTTCTCTGCTACACCAGCGCCTTCTGAGTTATTAAAGATAGCTACTTTACCATCTTTTCTCATAACAGCATGAACATTATACCAAGAGCTAGTACCGGATGTAGATAGATCTCCTATCTTAGTAAACTCTTGTGTATCTATATTGTACTTATAGATAAACTGGTTAGTACGTACCATATCTTTAGGATTAGCTTTATCTAACTCTGTCTTAGATACACCACCTAGTACTAGGAACTCTTTATTACTTAGTAAACACATAGATACATAACTAAATGCTTCGAATGGTAGATCCATTTCTTTAGTAGTAGTCATAGTGTTAGTATCTAGTTTATATAACGCTAGTTTAGTAGGAGTAGCAAAAGTTCCTTCTTTATGTGGTACATAGTAAATGTTATTATCTATAGCAGCCACCATAGATCCAGAAACTCCGGTAGATCCTAATTGTTTAATAGGATTAGCAGAACCTTTTAACGTAAAGCTAACGTTCTGAGTATCTACTTCATACTTAAGGAATACTGATTTACCTAATCCTTCTTTATCTTTATCAGATTGTAACTCTGTTCTGTTAATGATAACATCTCCGTTATATAACGGTACTATGTTAGTACTCCAGTTAGATAGTGGTTTATTACTACCAACGTTCTCAGTACCTTGTATATCGTCTATGTATGTTAATAACCCAGATTCTACACGATAATAAGCTAAACCTTTAAAGACTTCTGTATCTGATTTTGGTAGTACGAATCCACCTTGGTTAACTAGCTCTTTAGACATAAGATGTTTAACACCTGGTTGTATTATCTTCTGGGAGTATAAGTAACCAGATTCATATTCTGTATTAGGATTAATATCTAATATCTTATTAGATTTACCTACTAGTACAGCGTCTAGTTGCCATGCGCTATATAGTCCAGCTTCGTATTGTATTCTAGACCATATATAATAGATTTCACCATCTACTATATCAACAGGTATATTAACTTTAGGATATAGGTTAGTATTATTTAAAGACTCTGAGATGATAGTATCTTCTTTATTCTTTATAACAACATCTATAGATATAAATCTATTAATATGTAATACTACAGAAGTAAGTAGTTTTCTACCAGCTATAAGTTCTGACTCTGGTGTTAACGTATATAAGTTACGTTGGTCTAATGCTTCGTTATAAACATATACACCTGGGTTAGAAGTAGCATTAGTTGTACTATGATGTTGACATTTGATAATGAATACTTTATTATAAGCATAATCAGCTTCGTCTATAACTAACTCTGTTAGTAGCTCTTTAGAATACTTACGTTGGAATAGTATTTTACCATCACTATCTGTTATAGTCCAGGTAGTTGAATCATGATTACCATAACCTATAAATACTTCCATAGGAGATGATTCTATCTTGATAATATCTCTAGTACCTGTAGAGTCTTTAGTAATAAAAAGTCTAGGAGTAGCTAAGATAACATCTGATACTTTAAAGCCTTCCATATCACCTTTAAGATTAACTACAGATGACCATCCGCTATCTGCTCTTCTAGTACCATCTGATGTGGTTATATCAAAATGTAATTTAAATCTGGCATATAGTTCAGTATCTTCTGTTATACCAGCTATTTGAGTAGTATAACGATTAAGGTTAACAGTATCTTCTATATTAGATACTATTATATCTTCTTCTCTTCTTACGTTGTTACCAACTGTTTCAAAATACGGAGATCTACCTACTTCATAACTAGTAGCGATATGTCTCATACCACTACCAACTGGTATAACAGGTATCTCTGGTAATATTTGTAAGTCTCTTACCATGGTTATTATCCTTATCTAAAATTTTAATTTATTATTAGTTTGTTTAAGGCTTAGCATTGAAATGCATACCTATCTTATCACTATCAGTATTAATATCTGGTTTACCTTCTTCTGTTATAACTACCTCTTGGAAAGTTTGTGTACCTACTGCTACTTCTGACCAAGGTGAATAAAAGATCTTGCCTGTAGCGTCACAAGCATCGTTAACTATTTGATCTGTTACGTAGTTAGGTAATGCAAAATCTGTAGGTATAACACCTGCGTATACTCTACCTCTAGCATAAAGTTTTTCTAAGTTACCATAGTAAGTACCTGCTGGACCACCTATCTTCGGTAGTGGTGATGTCCATGACTCTAATGCTGTTTTGTTAAAATAAGTAGCATCTATAATCTGTGTAAAATTAGGATCTAATGCTATTTCAAAAGATGAAGCTACTTGAGGTCCACCTGATCCTATATCGTCGTAATGTTTAAGTACTGTATTGCCATTATCATCCAGTACTGGAAATTTCTTAAAACTTACAGTAGCCATAAGACTTTTAACTCCTATCTATATTGGATTAAAACTATTAAGTATAGCTAGCTATACCCTAAGAATCAGGAAATCGAGACTCCTTGATTTCCTGCACTAAGAGACAATAAGAAGATACCATAGCTAAACCGAAATGGCTTAGCTATGGTATCTTCGTTATATGATTACATAGTCCAGAAACTACTATGTAATGATTCCTTTATAGAAAGGAGTGGCGTGTTCACAAGACTATGGTTAGTAGTACGTGAATTAATAAGCATACTAGCAGATTTAATTACTGTTATTATGTTTATAAAACTAATTCATTAATCTACACATAACCCCTTCTAGTGTAACAGCTAGAAGGGATGAACATGATAAAGTTTCGATACGTAAAAATCTACAGAGTACTATAGGCAACTATAGTACTCTGTAAAACTTTTATTTTAAATCAAATAGATATTATTTATATAGAACTTAACTAAGAGGAAAGTAACAATGAGAATAGTTAATGTACCCAGAGGAGATCTATCAGTATTATATCATAGCAATGTTAACATGGATGGTGTTAGTGGGTTAGGTAATATGACACAAGATAACTTGTATAGTGGCGTCTTCGGTAACTATATGCAAGAGCTTAATAATTATTACCAATCCGATCAATACCTTCAGTTAGCGCAAGAGTTAACCATGCTACAATCTACTAGTGATTTAGATATATCTATATATCTTATCAATAACGATGATATAGCCGTAGGTAAATTAATGCAAACTTACATTATGGCATCTCCTTATGTTAGTAGAGCATATGATACTGGTTTGATAACAGGGTTTCATTATGGCTATCCTACCGATAGTCATTTTGAATATACAGACAGAGGTAGATATTCCCAGGTTATGGATGGTATATTAGAAGCTGGAGAAGATGAGTACTATTACAGTACAGAGTATTACACTGCAGATGATACTAATTTAGACTTCGAACAGCAACTAGATATTACCCAGACATGGGACTATGTTAAACAACAAATATTGAAAGGTATAGATCCTACTGATAAGTAGGATCTATACTCTAACTATTTTAACAAGGAGAGAATATGGTAGTAACTACTATTAGAACAGAGGATGAACTTGTACAGTTCTTACAAGATAGACTAGGTAAAAATTACCAAGGTGCTAGTAAAGAAGCTGTATTTAGAACAGGGCTAGATGAACGCTATGTGACATATTGTTTCACTAAGGATGATAACATCGTAGATAACTATGTTAACTGCCCTTACACATCTGTAACTAAAGAACCTATGGTAATGATACTCAATACCTACGAGAAAGGCAAACTATCTATAACTAGATGTGATCTTAGACCTGATACCGAGAAAGAAACTATATCTATAGATTATAGTCTAAATGATACTATAGTAGCGTTTAGGAGATTTAATACACTACTGCATATACCACAAGATGCAGATAGAGAGTTAAAAGAAACCATATCAACATATGCTATGGCTAATATTTATATTTAAGAAAGGAGTAATATATGCTTACGCTATTCGAGATTAGAGGTAGAGAAGATAATGAGAATAAAGAAGGTATCATAGGTTTATCTTCTGGAGAGTATGAAGTAACAGAAGCAGAAGGTATCAAGGAGATAATCAGAACTAATACTGATACTCCAGATAGAGCTATTAAACAACCGAACAATACTAAAGAGTTCGATAATCCTAAAGAAGGTTTAAAAGCCCAGATAGCTAAATACTACGATAAATATCTTAGATGGAAATCTAGATATAAAGAACTAGAGAAACGTTATGAACAATTACAGAAGATGTATATGGAAAATATGAAAGAGTTACAGAAACATGTCGGGTTCTGATATGACTAAACTCATGATACGTATAGTGTTAGGTTGTTATACGTTGTTTATGCTACTGATAATGTTAAGCCTATGTAAGACTTATAAAGCAGTAGAACTACCATTATCGCCGTTAGATACTTATGGTCTTATAACAGCTGGTCATATACTTGGTATGATAGCCGTAACATTCTTAGTAATCATGTCGTTAGAACTTATAAGTACACGTAGTAAATAACGTTCTTAGTTATCTAGTTGTACCTTACTTAATGTATTAAGTAAGGTATTAATTTTACTACAGGGTCGGTCATTAGATGATTTACCTAGCTAGTAGATCAATATATTAATATAAAGGACATAACATGTTAAAATATATTTTAACTGCTATACTATTTGTTAGTGTATCATTTGCTAAAGCTTCTTATAAAGAAGAACTGAATAATTTGACTCCAGACCAGATGGCTGTATTTATGCATAGCCTATCTGAAGGTAAAAATGATGATTTGAGTTTGACTCTCGCTGCTATAGCTTGGAAAGAGTCTCATTTTGGTAATAACAAAGTAAATAAGACTGATGGTAAACATGGTTCATATGGTACACATCAGATCCTATTAACCACTGCAGCTTCTTACCTTAAGAAAAATAAGATAGTTAATGTTAATCTTAAGAATAAGAAACAGAAAGAAGTATTGATTAAGTTCCTTACTGAGAAAGAAGAGATATCTTCTTATTTTGCACTAGAAGAACTTAAGTATTGGGCTGGTAGACATAAAGGCGATTGGAAGAAAATGGTAGCTTCTTATAATGCTGGCAATAAAGGCATTAACTCAGAAGCTGGAGAGAAATATTATAAGGACGTAGCATATAGAGTAAAACTATTAAAAGAATACATAGCATCTAATAACATAACTTATTAAGATAGCTATGATGATATACAATAATGTTGAATATGTTAAGGAGTGTGTATGAACAACTATAAGTTACCTAGGACTATCGTTTAGATATAGTCCTAGGTAACTTACTATTTTTTTTTTTGTTATATAAGATAGACCTAGAGTCAATAACCGATGTTAATCTAAATCACAATGTATAAGGAGAGATGTGTTATGAAAAATAACAAAGTAAGCTCTAAGAGAGCTAAACATAAAACTAAAAAGAGCTATGATGCTAATAAGAATGTTATAACATGGAATGTTCTTAAAGAACTATCACAAAGCTTAGTAACTACATTAGCTCAATATGAGCAATTAGTATCTACTATGGCAGCTACTTATCCAGATAGACTAAATGATCTACGTACTAAAGAATCTTACTTAGGCTTCTACAAGCTTGTTAAAGAACACTTAGAACAAGTTAATAAACTAGCTGCATTACATACGCTATTAGATAAAGATGGTAACCCTAGAAAAGATGATAAAGGTGTATACTTCTATATTAAAGGTATTTGTAGAACTCCAGATGAAATGACTAAAGTATCTACATTAGCTATGGAGTATATGTCAGAGTTTACACAAATTACTCAGTTAGGTAGTAAAGTTATACCAGAGCTAGCTGTACAGTTCCAGGTATCTGAAGAGATGCATAAAGTTATTAACGCAATACAAAAAGATGTAACAGAACTAGAAGATAATGCACTTACTGAAATGGCTACATCTATGGGAGAATTAGCTAACACCCCTAAAGAGGAAGTAAAGGAAGAAAATGAGCGAGAATGAGAACATACAGAATGAAATACAAGAACCAGTTAAACAAGAAGAAGTAACTGAGACTCAAGAACAAGTATCTAAGTATGAGAACTTAGATATCAATAAGGTTAAGTATCATGCAGTATCGCCTACTGAAGTAGTCAAAGAGCTAGATAGTGGTAAACCTACTATTATCTTCCCTGCTATCACTAGTAAAGAAGTTATACGTATGTATACTGATTATGGTAACTTAGCTAACTTTGATCAGAGTGATATTTCAGAAACACAAATGGACTCTATTAGAGTATTTAACCAAGGTATAAGGTTATCACCTTCTCCTAGGTATAATGGTTTTGAAGATCGTCTTAACAGTAGTGAGTTTACTAACAATATACAAGAAGAAGGTAAACAGATTAACTTACGTACGTTAACTGCTGATGATATTAAAGGTGGTAACTTAAGTCAGTCTCTGATATTAGCGCAGATGTTATCACAGTTAGGTAGCGGAGAGAAGACTAATGTACCGTTATGGCATAGTGGGTTTAGAGTAACTATCAAACCACCTACATCAGAACGTATCATTAGCTTACATAATAAGATCTTTAAAGATAAGATGCTAGCTGGTAAAGAGACCTTAGGTTTAACACTAAGTAATGATAGTGGTATCTTACATCGTTACTTCGTAGAGATGTTCGTTAACCTTATAGAGAGTACTACGTTAGATATAGACTTAGGAACAGAAGATATAACTAAATATATCTCAGTACTAGATCTTAATATTATGTATCTTGCTGTATTAGCAGCTACAGCTACTAATGGAGTACAGATGTACACTAACTGTACTAATGCTAGTCAACTAGATGAAACAGGTAAACCATTATGTAACTTTAGCTTGTCTGCTACTGCAGATCCTACTAAGCTATTATGGGTAGATATGAAACGACTATCTAAGCCTATGAAGAAACAGATGTCTATAGTTGCTAGTGCTAGAGTAACATTAGATAATATCAAGTGGTATCAAGCTGAAGTACTTAAAGTTTCTACTGGTAAGAATTATGTTATCAAAACCATCAAAGGTGAAGAGATGGAAGTACACTATAAAGTACCTACAGTATCAGAGTTCATATCAGAAGGTTTAGGATGGATACTTAGTATAACAGAGAACGTAAGAGAATCTCTATCTGAAGGTTATACAGATGATGAGAGAGATACACTAGTAGAGAATGTTCAATACCTAATGAGACTAGGTACTTATAACTCATTTGTAGATTACATTAGTGTACGTGGTAATAAACTAACGGATCGCGAGTATATTACACAAGCATTGATAACATATGGTAAAACACAAACTCAGATGCACGAGTTCTTAGAAGCTACTGTACGTTATATAGAAGATAGTTCTATAGCTATAGCAGGTTATCCAGCTTACACATGCCCTAATTGTAAGAAAGAGAATATCAATCCTAGAACAGAGAGATTGAAAGAGTTAATACCTATAGAGCCTTACATACTTTTTTTCGATTGGACCGCACAGCAACTAGTCTCGCAAGCGGGACGGTAGTAGATCCTAGTGTTAAACCACTAGGTTACTACTTCTTAGAGAATCCAATACAGTATGGAGAACTATATCGTAACTTAGTTAATGCTGTAAAAACCACTAAGATACAAATGAACTCTATAGAGGTAGAAGCTTTTATTATATCAGAGTTTAATAAAGCTGCTTCTAGAGATAAATTAGAGAGTAGAGATAAGAAATTATTAGAAGTATTCGGAGATATACTCTATAGAGAAGAGTTTAGTAATAAAGGTTTTGATCTAGTACCAGAGCTATTAAGAACGTATAACGAAGCATCTGTACTTAAATATACTGGTATAACATTCGATAAGTATCTACAGTTACCTATAACGTTAAGAGATACTATACTAGTAAGATGTAAGCTTATGAGTATGGAAGAAACAGCTGCTATGGAAACTGCTAACCAAAATCTTAAGAATATTAAAGTAGGAGATAAGAAATGAGTAAACGAACTATGATAAAAGGTGTTTATACAGACCTAGATAGTTTATTCGATACTAGAGCTATAGTACTCTCTACTTTAACTAATAACGGTAAATATGATATCAATCTTACCATAGATAAATACAAAAATCGTATAAGAGATAACTTCGGTACATTAAGTAGTAAGATCTTTCATTACTTCTATAGTAAACGTAAAAAGACTGTTCTTAACATAGCACCAATAACATCTGTTCATAAGGTAATATTAGATTACTTTATGGATACTGTAGCTAAAGCTAAATCTGATATTACGTTTAATCTATATGTTAATGTCTATCCTTACGACTTAAGACAAGAGGAGTTAGAAGTTATTATCTTAGGTATAAATAAGTTATTACCTAATGTTAATATCATAACCATCAATCAGCCTATATCAGATCTTAGTAAAGATTGGATGGTAGAGAAAGTAGGTATGCTTATAGCTTATAATGGTATGGAATGGTTAAGAGTAGTACTAGAGAATGCTAACCAATACGAAGGAGAATTACTTAACCTTAAAGTGCTAGTACCTTGTTTATATCATGGTAGTATGGATAGCTCTTTATTAACTCCAGAAGGTATAAGAACTACAGTATTATTCTATCGTACGATATGTGATTTCGATTTCTTAGATAGTAAAGTATTTTCATTAACTTAAGAGAGTAGAGAACAGTTAACTGTTCTCTACTCTACTATTTTATATCCTCGCTTCGATGATTTCGACTTAAGGAGATAAGGTATGAGTGTACCATTAGAAGATTTAGCTTATGAAATGAATATAGAAATGATGGAGTTTTTAGAAAATGTATATGGAGAAGATACGTTTAAGATAGTAGATATCTATCAATCTTTTGCAGCGCTGAACGATCATTACATTAACCATGATAAGTTCTATATAGATAAACTAGAACAAAGATGTTTAGATCTTATATCTACTAGCACTAGTAACGAAGATGCTAGGAATAATATGGAGATCTATATGAAACGAGCTATGGATCATTACCTATCTAAGTATGGTATAACCATAGATAATAGTAATACAGATATATTTACGTATTCTGATATACTTAATGCATTAGTATATCTATACCAAGTAGATCTACCAACAGCAGAACAGTTCTTAGTAACTGTAGAGTCTGACGATATAGATAACATAGAACGTTTCGTTAGTCTTATATCACAGTTTACAGTAACTGGAGAGTCTTATATACTAGACGCAGTGCAAGATGTAGGTGATATGTGGTTCGATCATGTACGATTATTCTATCGTGCTAAGATACATCGTGGTAATGAAGAGGTTAATCCTAATGATATTACTAAAGTACAGCCATTAGTTAATGTAACGTCTAACTTCATGGCTACTTATGTAGTTAAAGATACATTATATTTTGGTTATGAACCTTATACATTAGATAACTATCTTGATACGTTATATTCTAACTTAGATCGTTATGGTAATGAATATGATTCTATAGCATTAGAGATAGTAGCTGCTAACTATCTATCTACAGATAGACCTATAACAGGAGAAGATACGTTAATAGATATTATTAACTTTAAAGGACTAGCTGGTATAGAATATTATCAAGCTATGAACTATGTAGTTCCTAAAGTATTAGACTATATGAATAAAATAAAAGGATAATAGAGATGATAAACGTAAATGAATATTTTCGATATGCTATCAAAGCAGAATTACTAACTAACCTTAAGTTTTATTATACAGTTATGACTATACCACTACAGAACAGTAATGAGTATTTTAAGATAGAGAATAAACGATATTTCGTTAAGTTAGAGAAAGGCTATGAAGAAGTATCTGGTAAGACTACAGATGAACCATTATTAGCTATAGGAGATCCTATAACACTATTTAACGCAGACTTACCTAATATAGAAACTTCTGTAGATACTACAGTCGGTAAAGCTATCATTAACTATGTTACATTAGTATATAACTTTAAAAGTAAAATACCATACGTTAATAAGAGTATGATATCTTGTAGTACTTTAGAAGATCTAGTATGTGATGCTCTTAAGAAAGATGTAGTAACAGTACAAGAGTATATTAACTTTGTAGATAGTTGTTCTATGTTACAAGCATTAAGCAGAATAACTACAGTATCTGCTACTGAGAAAACTATGACTCCACCACCTGGCATCATAGAGTTTAAGAATAACCTTATTAATAAGTATGATAAACTATACGGTAAGTCATGGGTTAAAGATATGGTAAGAGTTATTGAGTTCCAAGATGAACTTAAGAAAGTAGATGATGAGTATATGGCAGATGATCCTACTAATGGTATCATAACTTCTGGTAAAGTAAAGAATAATGCTAGGGTTAAACAGTATCTTAGTTTCGGTACTGATGCTGGATTTAGCGAAGGAAGTGATATTACACCTGACTTAGTATTTAATAGTCTATTAGAAGGTTATCCTGCGGATATTAAACAACTAACAACTATCTATAACTCTAGTAGAGCAGGTTCATTCTCTCGTGGTAATGAAACTAAGAATGGTGGTGTAGCTGCTAAGAATCTGTTACGTGCTACTGCTTCATTGGTTATAGAACCAGGAGATTGTGGTAGTAAGATCTTGAAAGAACTACATGTTACTAAAGACACTGCAGAAGCTTTAATAGGTAGGACTATATTAGTTAACGGTAAGTTAGAGAAGATAGATAACCCTAGTAAGTATATAGGTAAAATAGTACATTTAAGATCTCCTATGTATTGTAAACGTACTAATGGACATATATGTGGTGTATGTGCTGGAGATAACCTATTGAACTATCGTAAAGGTGTTACTATCTTAGCGACTGATATCTCTTCAGTCCTAATGAAAAACTCTCTTAAGAAGATGCATACTAGTGTTAAGAAACTAGTGCTTGCTAACCCTATAGAGATGCTACAATAAGGAGTTATATATGCTTAATTTTAGAGATAAAGATGATGTAAAAGTAGTATATGATACTGGTATAGATACAGTACATATTATAGCATATAAAGATATGTTAATAGTGGTAGATAAGAAAGAACCTATCAATACTTTATTAGACCATCTAAGAGATATCTTTGGTAATAAGTCAGGTACACTTACTGATTTAGTTACTTTTGGTGTTATAACTCAATGTAGCGTTTTCTATCGTGTACCATTTACTAATAGGCATATTAATTGTAAATACAATAGAATATCATTACAGCATCCTAAAGGTGGAGATATACCTAGATTTATGTTACCTATTATATTAGATCTAGAACATATTAACGTTATACTAGAACCTAATGTAGATAAGAATGAAATAGTTAGTAACTTCATAGGGGATCTAACAGTAGAACAGAACTATCTTATAGCTAGACACTTTATACACATACCATTACCTTTATTCATAGACGAGAATAGAGATGAAATTAAAGCTTGGTATAGTAAGATAAGATTCGTTACTAGAGATAAGATAACACATCCTATCTTAGTAGGTAATAATATACTATTTGCTAACTATGTTAATAAAGATAATAAAACTATAGAGTTAGGTATATCACCAGCTTACCCTAATATTATGATCAAACGTTGTTCTCCAGATGATTATGGACCAGAAGGTAAGTTAGTACTTAGTAAATATGAATATCTATATAAGTATTTAGAGTTCTCATATAGTTTACCACCAGATCAATATTTAACAGGTTATATAGGGTTTACAGATAGATTTACATATGATAGTATGGTACATTTACCTGTAGGTTCTTATGGTAGGAACTTAGAAGGTAAAGATGTAGTCTATATGATAGCATCTGCTATGTTTGGTGGTAGAACAGAAAAGAATTGTTGCTTCTCTGTAGATAAGAT